>Ga0180432_10000072_pt1 | contig 146878 bp, 111 predicted proteins | sample SS_ome_10_FD_132414 | JGI IMG/M metagenome (GOLD analysis project Ga0180432, IMG submission 132414) | Hypersaline lake sediment archaeal communities from the Salton Sea, California, USA - SS_1_MS_2 metaG | ecosystem: Environmental > Aquatic > Non-marine Saline and Alkaline > Hypersaline >... | reverse complement strand
TTAGACTTGGGCTTGGCCATCGTATCGCTCCTAAATCAGCTCAATCTAGCCTCCAGTCTAGCACATTTTGACCAATCTGAGGAGTCCCTAATTTCACTAGCCGCCAAAAAGCAGCAGCGTCAAAGATGCCTGTCGTCCAGGAAGGCCGAACATCTGCGCGGCGACGGCGCCTACCCCCCCGCCCCCACTGCCTTGCAGTGGGTACCCGCGAAACGGGAAGGGGAGAACGGCAACAACAACGGCGGCCCTCACCCTAGCTTTCTCCCACAAGCGCCAGAGGGCACAACGGCAACGGATTGTGTAGGGCGGGGACCTGTGCCCCGCCCAGAATGCCATACGACAACGACCGGCGCGGTACAGGCCCGCGCCCTACAACGGCGGCCCTCACCCTAGCCCTCTCCCACAGGGAGAGGGAATAACGGCAACGGCACGCCTGCGGTGCGCGTACCCGATGCGCGCCGACAAAAGGTAGCAGCGGCCAGAAGCCGCTGCCCCATGATCCTGAACCGTGCGGAAAGACTAATGTGCCTCAGCGGCGGCTGGCCAGATAGGCGCTGACGAAGTCGTCGCAGTACACCGCCCGGTTCATCAGCACCTCCGCCGCAATCATCGCCTCCATCAGTTCCCGGTCGGTGACATCCACAATCGCAGCATCCAGCCCGTGGGCCAGAGCCATTACCAGGAAAGTGCGATTGAGCAGCTTGCGTTTGGGCGTACCCTGGGAGACGTTGGAAAGCCCCAGAACCGTCTTGGGCGGCGGGTCGGCGAGGGCAGGAACCATGCCGATGGCGCGGCAGACCTGGATGGGAACATGCTGCAAGGCATTGACCGGCAAGATCACGGCGTCAATGTAAAGGTGGTCGGTGGGGATACCGTGCTCCATGCAGCCGGCGACGAGATTGAGGGCTATCTCCATGCGGCCTTCGGCGTCACGGGGCACGCCCTCCGCATCAATGCAGAGGCCGACAATGGGGCAGTTGTACTCGGCGGCCAAGGGCAACATCTCCGCCATCTTCTCGGGGACGCCGGTGGTGGAGTTGATTATCTTATCGCCGGTGCAGGCTTCGAGGGCGGCGCGGATTACCGCCGGCTTGGTGCTGTCCAGCGACAGCGGGGCATCGGTGACCTCGCGGATGGTCTCGACCAGCCAGGCAATGGCTGCCTGCTCGTCGGCCGCAGCAGGTCCGACATTGACGTCGAGGATGTCAGCGCCGGCGGCGAGCTGGTTGCGGGCACAATCCTGGATGACCTGCTTGTTCTGCTCGCCGATCGCCCGGCCGATCTCTTTGAACATACCATTGATGCGTTCGCCTATGGCTAGCATAGGAAGCCTCCTTGGAATAGCAACATTGCCGGCTCAGCGGCCTGGTTAAGCCGCGGTGCAGGCATATCAGCTTTTGACCAAGTCTTCTACCAACCGTCTGGTGTACTTCAGTGCTTCGGGATGCCAGAAGATAAGCATGTCCGTGCCGGAGAGCAAGAACATCTCGGCAGTGGCTGCTTCCCATAGTATCCCGCGTCGCTCAAGGGGTCCCCAAGCGGGTTCTTCCATCCAGGCTTCTTTGGTCTTCCAGGCTTCGGAGCCGACGATGGAGACCATCGGCATGCCCAGCATTTTGTCGCCGCTGAGGGCGGCCAGGCGGGTGCGTTCGAGAATCGAGTAGGCATACTCCACGCCATAGCCGACGGCTCCGGTGACCTGGTACATGACGATGCGGTCTTCGGGTACGCGCTGCTCGGTGAGGAGGATGTTGACCTGCTTCTGGATGCTGATATCGAGCGGAGATTCGCCGATGACCAGGTGCCCATCAGCGAGGGCGGAGGCGGCGATGGTGCGGTAGTTGTCCTCGACGGCAGTGCCGAGCAGACAGCGCTCGCCGGCGGCCGCCTGGCTGCAGACGGGGATGACCTCGTTGTCCTTGTCATAGTCGCCGCAGCCCCAGATGATTAGAGGTACTCCTACGGCCTCCAGGACCTTGCGGACGGTCTCGGCACACTCATCCGGTGAGGCATCCCGTCCCAGCGGGTCAGCGCCGACCAGCTTGAGGCAGATGAGGTCGGCATCGAACTCCTCGACACACTTGGCGGCCCAGGCTGCGGGATCGCCAAGCACATCCCCGAAGGGCGCTGCGAGCGGCTCCGGCCAGCCTCGGGGCTCGGTATCGAGCACCTCCATAGCCAAGGCCGGAGGGTGGGGGGTCTCGCCCTCGAAGTCGAGGAAGGGTAGGGTAGTTTCACCTCCGAGCGTGACGGTGCTGGTGCGCGTGCCGCCATCATCGGCAGTCGCGCCCAAGACAACGGTGCTTACGGAAGCCGACCAAGACTCAATCGGCATCTCTATTGCCATATCTAGTCACCTGCCTATATGGGTTGCGGCTCCCGCCCGGCGCTAAGTGCCAGTGGGCTCAAAGCAGCGACGGGAACCGCTCCAGATCGGTATGAGGCAACATCTGTGCGGCGACGAACTCATCCATGAAACGAGTGGAGGTGCTGAGGTCCAAGTAGGTAGTAGCGCGGGCGATGCTAGCGAGCTGCTGGCGAGCCTCAGACGAAAGTAAAGCGACGTAGGCGCCGACCAAGGCGGTGTTGCCGGCTACTGTCACGCGCTCCAGAGGCAGGTCGGGCAGTAGGCCAATCTGCACAGCCGCCTGCATATCCAGATGACTGCCGAAGGCCCCGGCCAGGTAAAGGTGGCTCACCTGGTCCATATCCAGTCCGAGCTCATCGAGCAGGGTGACCAGGGCGGCAAAGACCGCGGCCTTGGTGCGGAGCAGGTCGTCAATGTCCGCCTGGGTCAAGACCAGGTCGCGGTCAAGGGCGGTTTGGTCTTTCCAGAGGAGCACGAACTGCAGCTCGCCGTTCACCTCGCGCATTCGCGGGGAGGAAAAATCGGCCGTGAGATTGCCGGCGCGGTCAATCACCCCGGTTTCCAGGAGACTGGCGAGCATCTCCACGAGGCCGTTACCACACAGCCCGACCGGCGGCTGGTCGCCGATGGTGCGCACAGTGGCCTCGTCCTGGTCGGGATCGTAGCGGAAGACCTCGACGGCCCCGGGCCTGGCCGGCAGGCCGCAGTCAATGCCCATACCCTCAAAGGCCGGTCCGGCCGAGCAGGAGCAGCACATCATCCAGTCTTTGTTGCCTAAGACGATCTCGCCGTTGGTGCCGACATCAACCAAGAGGGTCAGCTCTTCGGCGGCGAACAGCCCGGTGGCCAAAATGCCGGCAGTAATGTCGCCACCGACATAGCCGTTGATGGCCGGCGCGCAGGCAACGGCGGCGCGGGGATGGACCTGTAACCCGAGAATGCCGGCCGGAACGACCGGCGGCAGGCCCACCGGTGCGATATGCGGGGCGCGGCGAATCGCGTCGGCCCGCAGCCGCAGCCGAAAGCTGATCATGGTGGCATTGCCGGCACAGGAGACGGCGATAATCTGCTCGTGAGTCGCCCCAGCTTCCTGTAGCAGTTGGTCAATCAGGCCATTGACGGTAGATATAACGGCGTCTTGGAGGTCCTCCGCCCCATGCTCGTGCTCCTGGGCCCAGATGATGCGGGTGATGACATCCTCACCATAGCGGACCTGAGCATTGAGCTGGGAGGCGGCGGCCAAGATGCGGCCGCTGTGTTGTTCGCTGCGCAACTCGACCAGCTCGGCCTTGACGTTGCTGGTGCCGATGTCCACGGCCAGGCCCAAGGCATCCTGCTGCTGGGGCGGGCCGAGATCAATCAGCCGGTGGTGACAGCCCTCGTCCACCAGAGTCGCTGATACCGAGAAATCGAGGTCGCGTAATTGCGTCAGAGCCTCGCGCAGGACATCGAGATCGGCGGTGATGTTGCGGTCGCCGCAGCGGGCCTGGCAGAGGCCGTCGTGGAGGCGCTCCCAGTCGGGCCTGGGGTCATCGAAAGACGGCGGCGGCAGCTCGAGTTCGACGCGCTCGCCCAGAGGGAAGCCACGGTGGGGGGAGCGGAGAAAGGCTTCGCCGGCCTTGCCGAGGAATCCGGTGACACTCTCATCGGCTGGTGCCAGGCGCGTTTCGGGCGGAACATAGACCACTAAATCACTGAGGGCCGCCGTCTGACAAGCCAGCACCTCGCGGGGAGTGGTGATCTGCTCCTCCAGGCCGTCTTTGTTGAGGAGACGCACCGAGCCGCTGCGTACCTGCACGCGACAAGAGGCGCAGATGCCCTGGCCGCCACATTCACTAAGCAGGGGCAGCCCGGCAGTGACGGCCAAGTCCAGCAGCAAGTCGCCGGATTGGCCCTCGACGGTGATGCCTTCAGGTTCGAAAACCACTCGAACTTGCTTCATCTGTGATTGCTCACCTTGTTGGCTTGCCAGGGAAACGTAGATGCAAGCACGCCTGTCATCCAGCTTGCTTATGGACAGGCAGGAATGCCTGTCCTCCAGGATAGAAGGACTCCCAAAATCTAGCTGTTCAGGCGTCATAAACTGATAAGAAGCTGCTATTGGCCCAGGGGACAGTCCCTAAAGGGACAGTCCCCATTCCGGTTATGGACAGGCAGGGATGCCTGTCCTGCGGGATAGACTTTTGGGCGAGGCCCAACCTGCCAGCTTGCCTGTGCGCTTGCCTAGCGCCCCAGGCTGAGCAGTTAGGCTCACTTAGCCACCCAACCCTGCTCGCGGAAGAATTGGGCAAGCGCCGAAGACTCCTTGGGGCCGACCTTGATCTGCCAGCCGGACTCTTCCTCGAGTTTGCCCTGAAGTACGGCGACACCGCCGGGCAGAACCAGAGTTTTGTGGGAGACTTTGTCGGCCAGGTCGAATCTCTGGATGTGCTCGGCGATGACTTCAGCAGTTAAGTCGCCGGCCGCCCAGGCGGTGAGTACAGAAGTGCCGTTGGTGTCAACGGCCAGGATGTGGGCGGGCACCTTGCTGGTCATGACATCTCCTTCAACGAGATAGTAGGTGAGGGAGAAGTTGACGGTAGCCAGCACCGGTGAGTCTTCGTCGGCCTCGCCCACCGGGTATATGCCCGGCTCGACCTGGATCGGCTTCTGGGGATCGGTGTAGATGTTCATGCGGGCGGTGACCAGAGGCAGCAGATACTCATCACTAATCAAGTCCACAATCACAACACCGGCGTATTTGGCGATGGCGGAGCAGGCCTGGAGCATCTGCTGGGCGGGATCGGCGGCGGAACAGGCGACCACAGTAGGGAAGCTGAGGGGCTTGAACTTCTTGTTGAGGGCCATTCGGCGGATGACGGTTTGGTCGCTCTGGATGTCGCCGATGCGCTGGGCGCCGGTATCGAGCAGCAGTTGGTCGCCGCCGGCCTTAGTTGCGCTCTCGCTCAAGGGCACCAGGTTTTCCAGGCTGTCGGCGCTGAGCACCAGCGGGCAATTGTGCTCCTTGGCCAGGGGCAGCATTGCGTCGAGGTTGTCGGCCGTAGCGCCGTAGATTAGGGGCCGGCCATCGCCGCAGACTTCGAGGGCCTGCTTGACGGCGGCGGGATCGGTGCTCATCAGCACCAGAGGCAAGTCGCTGTGCTGGGTGGCGAGGCGGGCGGCCTCGGCCAAGCGTCCGTCGCCGGCGTCCTGTAAGGCGATGAGATCAACGCCCAGGATGAAGCCGACGCGGTCGTAGCGTGCCTCCTGGAGCTTCTCGACGCGTTGCTGGATCTGCTCATCAGGCAGGGAGGTATCTATGGTGACGGCGAGGCCGCAAGGGTTGTGGAAGGTCTCGTCGTGACGGAAAAGCACGGTCTCGCCGCCGATTTTGAGCTGGTGGTCTCCCATGCCAAGCGTAACAGTAGCCATCGGAGGCGCTGCGGAGTCTTCGAGGGCTTGCTTGGCGTCATCAGTGACGTGGGGACATTCGTCCAGAGCGGCTTGCTTCTGTGCCAACTTCATGGCGAAGGCGAGGCATGTAGCCACGCCACAATCGCCACAGTTGGTTTTGGGCAAGAACTTATAGATTTCGACTGCGGTGAGAGCCAATTCCGGTCATCCTCCTTGAATGTACCTAGAAGAGCGGGTCCATGGATAGTGCGGGGTGCTGGCTCTTTTCCAGGAAGGCCAGCAATTCATCTATGGTAGTGGCGTCTTCCTCGGTCGCGATCTGGGCGGGCAGCTCGGGCATGTCCAGAGTCTCGGCGCGCTCGTGCAGCCCCTCAAGCAGGTCCTGCTTCAACTCCTGGGTCATCCACACTAAGCGGGGCAAGCCGCCATCGGCGGAGATGAACTTGGGGCTGATGACATAACGGCGTCCTACCCCGAGGAAGCCGGGGGTAACATGGCCGCCGCCGACACTGCCGGCCAGAGTACTGAAGGTGATGCCCAGCGGTGTCATTCCGGTGTATTCGCGATTGACGATCATGAAGCCGTTGGCCTCGGGCAGCACCGCCATAATGCACTCGAAACAGCCGCAGGAGGTCATCGGCGCATCCATCAAGGAGTAGAGGCAGACACGCTCGACGCTGCGGTGGGAGTTTTCATAGACGAACTTGTTGACACTCTCCCATTCGCCTTTGACCGGATCAATGCAGCGGCCCTTCTCAACGGGCTGGTTGGGCCCGTGCGGGTTCATCTGGAACGCCGCGCGTCCGTCCAGCCAGTTGTAAGCGCCGCACAGCCCGAGGCGTTCGGGACTGATAACGCATACGTGGTTGGGAGCGTAGGACTGACAGAGGGTGCATGAGTAGAACAGGTCCACGCTCTCATCAGTCATTCCGGCGATGCGCTCGTCGCGCTCCAGGTACACCGGGCGGGCTAGCGCCTGGATCTGCTTGGCCTCTTCGTCCAGGCTGGTGACTTTGACCTGGGCCTTGTCCACGATTGCGCCGAACTCGTTTTTGAGGTGAGCGATGATAACTTCGCCGAAATGCTGCAAGCGCCAGCCGGCGTTGAAGGCCTGCTTCGAGACACGCAGCCAGGCCATATCACGCTGGCCCATGTGGAAGATGCCCATGGCATGGTTGATGGCGGTATGGGTTTGGCGTTCGAGGATCGGCTCGAAGTCTCTCTCCATCTTGCGGCCCGCTACCTCGATGAGCAGGCCCAAGGGCATGGCTCCACCCTCCTCGCAGGTTTCGAGGTCGGGCCCGCTGATCTCGACCTTGCCGTCCTCGATATCGTCACCGTCCACCATGGAAAGATATTCGACGGCGGTGGAGAACTTGCTGCCGAACTCGATCTGCATGTCCTCGCGGCGGATGATTTCGCCCTCGAAGGCGGCCGCCACCGGCACCGGCACATTGACTTCGCGGACGGTGACTTTGACCCCGCGGACATCAATGCAGGTCTGAACGATGCGTTCATGATCGAGTTCGTGGACCAGCTCTTCGTAGGTACAAACGCCGGTGGGGCGGATTTCGGGTATTTCGGTATCGGCAATCACCGGGAAGCCCATGTTGATGGCACCAGCGCCGCTGGCGTACTTGAGCTCGTCAATGGTGCCCAAGCCGAGGCCGAAGGCAAAGATGTGGCCTCGGGTGTAATCAAGGCAGCCCTTCCAATCGCCCTTCTGCAGGCCGCCGAAGGTCAAAGCGCCACGGATCGCCCAGTTCAGGGCGTAGATTATGGAATCGGTGTCCGGCCCCAGTGGCACAATGTATATGTCCCAGCCGCTGCCCGGGTCTTCGACGATGGCCTGGGTGAGGACACCGGCCTCAAGCAACTGGTCGCGCATGGTTTGGCCTTCATGGTTGCCGACAAGGAAGGTGAGGATACTGCGCTTCTGGAGTTCACGGATAATGAACTCGGCACTTTCGAGGTCGGGCGCGGCTCCGACCACGGCAGCAAAGCCGGGCATGCGGCCATCCACGAGCTGAATCCCGAGAGTGCGGAGGATGGTGTCGGAGATGAAGCCGTGCCAGCCCGGCTCCGGGGCCGTACCGTCCACATAGTCGAGGGCTTTGAGGATTTCCTGGGATAAGAGCGTGGCGATGCCTGCGTCCAGAGTGCCGGAGAGGTAAGGGAGCCAGACCGCGTCGCGGGGCTCATCCACGAGGAGTCCCTGGGCGTAATCCAGCACCTCTTTCATTTCGCCGAGGGTCTCGACTTCGGCTCCGAGTAGGGCACAGGCCATCGGCAGGTAGAAGGCAGTCTCGGGAAAAGCGACCGGCTGGTCTTCGCTGTGCTCTTCGAGAGCGGCCTGGAGCCGCTGGTCGGCTCGCTCGACGGCATCATGGGATCCCCTTATCGCCGCTGTTGCAACTATTTTAGACATCCGGATAGAACCTCCTTGCGGATGTTAGGCTCGATTACTCGTGGGTGCAATAGGCGACTTGGCAAGATGGCACAGACAAGATGACGAACGACCTCGGGCTGGAAGCTGAGAATTGACCCACGCCTTCGGCGCGGATACCCCCATTCTCACCTGACCTGCGGCAAGCGCAGGTCAGGCCGAGCTACGCGTCTGGTGAGTAATGTGGGTTACCTCGCTCATGGCTGCGGCCCTCTAGGGGCCGCGGAGCCAGTCTATTGGTCTTCGTCCTCAGTTCCTAACAACGACAGCACCGGCCCGGGAGCCTGCTGAAGCTGCTGGAGCGCTGCGGCCAGCTCCTCGGCGGTGACCAAGCGGCCTTGGGCGGCTGCCTCTTCGGGGTCCATAAAGGCCAGGGCCCCGGTCGGGCAAGCCTCCACGCAGGCCGGCAACAGGCCTTGAGCGATGCGGTCGGTACACAGGTCACACTTGATGATGGTCTTGGCTGCTTCGTCGCGGCTAATCGAGATAACTCCGAATTCGCCAAGGGGACAGACCTTGATACAGACTTTGCAGGCGATGCAAAGCTCAGGGTCAACCGTCACGACGCCGTCGTCGCGCTTGTGCATGGCGTCTTTGGGGCACTTCTCCACACAGGGCGGATCATCACAGTGTCGGCACTGCAGGGCAACCGGAGTGTCGCCGACCTGCACTACCGCGATGCGCGACTGAGCGGGAGACTCCTGTCGTACCGCCTCACCCAACGTCTCAGCGCCGGAATGGGCCAGGGCGCAGGCGATCTGACAACTGTGGCAGCCCACGCACTTCTCGATGTCTATGGCGATGACTTGATTCACGAATAATCTCCCCTAGGCGCCGGCAACCGCGAGCGGCTGGTCGTACATCATCGGCTCGAGGCGCAGGGCCTGGCGCTTGCGGTCTATATGCTGGATCATCATGTGAGCAGCCTTGATGGGATCAGCCTCGAAGTCAAAGCGGGCGCCGACCATCTCCTCAAGCTCGTCGGTGACCAGACTGTGCAGCTCGGGCGCTCCCAGCACGTTCTGTGGCGTCCCGAACACGGTATAGATTCCGGAGGCCACCACATAGTAGCCGATGGAGATGGCCTTCTCGGACATCCACTCCGGGGCAGCGCCGGCGACGGGCAGATCACTGATGTCCTCGCCCAAGCCGCCCTCGGCCACCATATTGGAACACGCTACCAGGATACGGCTGTTGTCCACACAGGAGCCGACATGCAGAACCGGTGGGATACCGACGGCGACGCAGACCTCCCTGAGGCCCTCGCCGGCCATTTCCAGAGCTGCCTCAGGCTGCAGCAGGCCGGCACGGGCATCGGCCAGGGCTGAGCAGCCGGTGACTAAGACCAGCACATCATTCTTGATAAGCTCTTTGGCCATCTCGATATGGCCGTAGCCCTGGGGGATTTCGGGATTCTCGCAGCCGACTACTCCGGCAACGCCGCGGATGCGGCCCTCCATTATGGCATTATTCAGGGGCCGGTAGGAGGGGCGGAAGCGTCCGCCCAGCAACCGGTAAACATATTCGGCGGTGAAGCCGGCGATCAGGTCCATGGTGTGGTCGGGGATCTGGACGCGCTGGCCGTCGCGGTTGGCGAAGTTCTCCACGCCCGTGGCGACGATCTCCTTGGCGATCTCCAGAGCGCGGTCCTCATGGAACTCCATGTGCTCGACGCCGGGCATTTTGGCTTTCGGCGAAGTGGTCAGCAGCTTGGTGTGGAAGCGCTCGGAGAGGTCGGCCAGCCCCGGCATGATGCACTGCACGTCCACGACCATGGCATCAGCGGCGCCGGTCATAACGGCCAGCTCTTGGTGGAGGAAGGAGCCGGCCGAAGGGATGCCTTCGCGCATCAGCAGTTCGTTGGCGGTGCAGCACTGGCCGGCGAGATTGATGCCGGTTGCGCCAAGCTCTGCGGCGCGCTTGAGCAATTCGGGATCGCGAGCGGCCTCGACGATCATCTCGGAAAGCGCCGGCTCGTGACCGTGAACGACGATGTTGACCTGGTCCTCCTTGAGGACCCCGAGGTTGGTCTTGGAGCGGATCGGCTCCGGGGAGCCGAAGAGGATGTCCTGAAGATCAGTGGCGATCATCGAGCCGCCCCAGCCGTCGCCGAGAGCGGCGCGCAGGCCCTGTTTGAGGATGTTTTTGTAGTCGGCATCCACGCCGATATGGGTCTGGTGCATGATCTGGACGATTTCACGGTCTATGCCCCGGGGCATAATGCCCTGCTCGCGCCAGAGTTTGAGCCTGGCCTCGGGGGCGCGCAGGGCAAACTGCAGCTCGCCCTCCTGTTGGCCGAACTCGGACAGGGCCTTCTCAGCGACCGCCTCGGCGACCTCGTTGACGGACTTGCCCTCGGTGTCGAGATCATATTCGGCGGCGATGGTCATGAGCTTGTCGGGGTCGCGGATTTCGTAGCCGCTGTCGGGATTGCGAGCGGCCTCGAGCAGCACCGTGGCGACATCGCGCCCGTGGTCGGAATGGGCGGAGGCACCGGCGGCGATCATGCGAACGAGATTGCGGGCGGCAATGGCGTTGGCGTCGGCTCCGCAGATACCGCGCTGGGGGCCTTCGCCGAAGGGATCAACGCGGCAAGGTCCCATGTGGCAGATGCGGCAGCAGATCCCTAGCTGGCCGAAGCCACATTGGGGCTGCATTGCGTCATAGCGGTCCCAGGCCAGGTCAATATCCTCCTCCTGGGCTCGCGCGATCATCTCTTGGGCGGCTTTGTCAACCGAGCGCTTAACTGGATCTGCCATTTGTCTATTCCTCTCCGGACTGGTGCGGCGGGTGCCGCTGGGCTGGTAATAGTCAGCAAAAAACGGCACGCCCTTGTCAGGACGAGCCGTCTCCCAAGATGGGCTGGAGGCAGCGTGCCACCTGTACCCAGCACAGCCTCAACTTTGAGTCCCGCAGACAAGGTGTCCCCCGATACCACCTGTCCCGGGGCACGGTATCCTTCCAGTAGGCCACCAATACCACTGTTATGTAAACCTCTGCTATTCCACACCGGTGTCTCGGCTAGACTCGAGCCGAGGCCGGTCTGCCATACGCCCAGTCATAGTGGGGCGGAGGTCAGCAGCCGATGCCGCTCGCGCCCTTAGTGCCGAACTGCGGCTCACATGCCCCAAAAAAAGCCGGAAGCTCTAATCCTGCTCCGACGCGCACCTCATAATTCGTCTGTTGTTGCGAAACGCCGGTCACTTTTCGGGGCTTTCTAACTGGTGAATAGTATATGACTCTGTCAGCAGCTTGTCAAGGCATCAGGCCGCTAGCCAGAAGGGCCGATCGGGGTCGGTCTGCGCAGCTCAGCTTGCGTCGGGCTCAAGCTCGGGGCCCTCGCCCGCGACTGCGCTCAAGGCCACCGGCTGCGCCTGCTTAGGCGCCAGGCCCAGAGCAACGGCGACACCATATAGGATCGCCTCAGGCCGAGGCGGACAGCCCGGAATATAGTAGTCCACCGGCAAGACCTTATCCACTCCACCCAGCAGGCTGTAGCTGTCATACCAGATGCCGCCGCCGATGGCACAGTTGCCGATGGCAAAGACCAGCTTGGGCGGCGGGACCGCGTCGTAGAGCCGGCGCAGCGCCGGCGCAATCTGGCGTGACACCGGGCCGCAGACCAGCAGCACATCGGCATGACGGGGCGAACCGACCAACTTGATGCCAAAGCGCTCGGCATCGTAATAAGGCGTAAGCACGTCAATGACCTCGATATCGCAGCCGTTGCAGGCCCCGGTGTTGACGTGATAGACCCAGAGCGACTTGGGGAAGTACTTGCTTAGCAGTTGCTTGAACATGATTGCCTCCGGCAGGCCCATGAGCCCGCCCTCAAGCTAGCCTAGTGAGCGGCGCCGCCCAGCGCCTGCACGATGCTGCGGGCAGCCGTATCCAACAGCGGATAGGCGGCCTGCGGATACAGGCCCAAAAGCACGCATAAAGCGGCCAGCAAGATCATAGGGATGAGCAAGGTGGCCGGCGCTTCCCTAACCTCAGCCAGCGAATCGTCAGCGGCCTCGCCCCAGAAGACCCGATAAGCGGCGTGAGCCATGCAAGCGAGCGTCAAGAGACTGGTCATGATGCCGATGACCGCCGCCCACAACAGGCGCTGTTCGGCTACCGCGATAAACAGCGTCAACTTGCTCATAAAGCCGTTGAGCAGCGGGACGCCGCCCATCGCCAGAGCACCGATGAAAAAGCAGGTGGCCGTAATCGGCATCTTGCGGCCCAGCCCGCCCAGACGGCTGATGGCGCGCACCCCGCCGGTCGCATACATGATTGCACCCACCGCCATAAACAGCAGCGCCTTAAAGAGCGTATGGTTAAGCAAGTGGAAAAGGCCGCCGTAGATGCCCAGATAGGTCCCCAGGCCCAGGCCCTCGACGATGTAGCCCATCTGGCTGACACTGTGATAGGCCAAAAGGCGCTTGAGATCATCCTGGGCCCAAGCCATGAAGATGGCCAGCAACATGCCCGCTGAGGCCAGTATCGCCACGAAAACAACAATGGCGTGGTAGTGGGGCGCCAGCACCGTGATGGTGCGGGTGAGGGCGTAGGCTCCGACCTTGATAACCAGCCCCGAGAGCAAGGCGCTGATGGGAGTGGGGGCCTCGGCATGAGCATCCGGCAACCAGGCATGGAACGGCATCAGGCCCGCCTTAGTGCCGAAGCCGACCACAAAGAAGGCAGCGGCAAGCAAGGCCAGATTCACCGGCAGTTTGTCGGCGATTTGGCCCAGCGAGGTCAGCAGCAAGGCTTCCGAGCCGGGTAGGACCTGCAAGCCTGCAACATACAGCAGGACAAAGCCAAGCAGGGCGAAAGTGATGCCGACGCCGACGAGGATGAGGTACTTGTAGGCCGCTTCCAGCGTCTCGCGCCGCCAATAGTAGATAATCAGAAGCGCGGTAGCCAGAGTGGTGGCCTCGACCGACAGGTACAGCAAGATAATGTGATTGGCGGCGCACATCAGACTCAGCACGCCGAGGAAAATGAGCAGGAGTCCGTAGTAAAGGTTGAGCTTGCGGGGTGTTCTCTGGTCTTCAGGCAGATGATAGGGGATGAAACGCACGGAATAGAGAATAACGGCGACGCCCATGAGGCATCCGAGCAGCACCATCAAGGCGCTGAGGCCGTCCAGGTAGAGCAGCCGCCCCCAGCCGGTCAGTACGCGCCCGGCGATGGCCTCCCGAGCCACCTGGACACCGAGGGCGGCAGTGACCAACACGCCGACAAAGGCCAGCGGCTCGCGGCACCATCGGCAGACCCGCCCGGCCAGCAGGATGATCGCGCCGAAGGCAATCGGCACCGCGAAAACCAACACGGGCAGCGGTGACGCTATTGTTGTAATCAAGTCATCCATACTCTCAACTCAGCACCTGCGGAGGCGCACTAGGGCGCAGTGGCACTGGTTTGCCACCTAGCGCCTCAGCTGCGACAAAGTAGTTACGTCCCTGGTTCCCATCAGTCGGTAGATTCCGGCGGTCAGATAGAGCAGCAGCCAGGCCAGCACAATCACGTTGGTGGTCACGCCCAGCATCGTCGTCTCGGGAACCGTCGGTGCCAGGCTCACCAGCGTGAGATGGACACCGTTTTCCATCAGGATGACGCCGATGACCAGCTTGATTGCATCGCGCCTGACGGCGAGGACATAGAGGCCCAGAGCAATCACTGTGAAGGCAATCGCCCAACTGGTTAGCGCCGGCTCGGTGACCGCTGCGCGTCCCGGGGCCACGAAGGCCAGGTAGCCGTGGAGGAAGCGATAGAACCCGACCAAGGCCACGGCCACCACGATAATTGACCACTGCAGGCCCACCAGGGAGCGGGCTTCCTGCGGCGGCAGCTCATTGGAGTAATGCCACAACAGCAAGGGAATGAGGCCCACCTTGGTAAGTACACAGACGGCAGCCCACAAGTACAGATGCGATGCCCCGGTGAGGTGGGCCAGCATGGCAAAGATGGCCGCTAGCAGTGCGGACTGGATCGTCAACCACATGATGGCGCATTTGGTGTGCCCGACCTCGGCGGCGGCTAGGGAGGCGATGAGATGGGCCGCCATCAGTGAAATCAGTTGATTATTGTGGGCCAGTAGGTCCGCCATTGTGATCTCTTCTTACCGGGCCGTCCCCTAAGCCGGTGCGCGGCTATCGGCGGCATCGCGCGGCCAGGGTCGGGCGCTAGATGCCGATTACAGCAAAAGCCAATCCAATAACCGCCAGGAAAATGATGCTTACGAAATAGATCATGGCCTGCTCGATGCGCAGCCGCGGGTTGACCGCGTCTATCAAGGCCACCAAGATTACCACTACCAAGACTTTGGCCAGCAGCAACAGAACACTGACGAGGTAGCCGAGGGCGACGCTGCCGGCGAGGGCCGCACCTAGATCGGGCCAGGGCGCGAAGACCTGTACCAGCATCGCCACGAAAACGAACTGCTTGGCCCACATCGCCCACTCGAAGAGGGCCAGCTTGGGGCCGCTGAGCTCGATAAAGGGCCCGCCCATGATCTCCTGGTCCGCCTCGGGGATGTCGAAGGGGAGCTTCCCCACCTGTGACTGGATGGCCAGCAGCACCGCCAGGCCGGCGATGATCATTGACACGGAGGGGCCATACTCGAGATTCCATGCGGCCATGTCGCCCAGGTTGAGGGAGCCGGCGCTGAGGGCGGCGGTAACCAGCCAGATAATCAGGACCGGCTCCACGGTCAACATCATCATGATCTCACGGGCAAGGCCGAGGAAGGCATAGGTCGAAGCCGACATTGCGCCCGCCAGCACGATAGCCACAGCCGAGGCGGTCATCAGGTAGATGAACAGAATCGCATCCCCGTACTGGCCCAGCAGGCCCTCGCCAAGTATCGGGACCAGTAGCGAGGCGGTGAGAATGGTCGCCATGCAGAACACCGGCGGCAGGGCGTAGATCCAGCTTGTGGAGGGCTGGACATCGGCCTTGATCAGCAGCTTGAAGATGTCGTAGAAGGGCTGCCAGATCGGCGGCCCCTGGCGCGAGTGGATGCGGGCTCGCACCAGCTTGCGCATGAGGCCCTCAAACAACGGCCCCAAGAGCAGAACGAACACAATCTGGATGCTTGCCCCAATTACGGTCGCCAAGTTATTTTCCGTCTCCTGAGCAAGATTGCTGGTTGCGTTCGAACCGGCTCAATCAGGCGCCTTGTCCTGCAGCGAACATATCTTAGGCATGTCCTGATAGGTGTAGGTCCGGACTGAGCCGGTGTTGCGGTCCACCACTTCCATTCGCTCGGTACAGGCGAAACAGGGATCAAGGCTGCCAATGGCGATGGGCACATCAGCGATGTTCTGATGCCGAATCATGCCCGGGACAGCCTGAAGATTGGGATAGGTGGGGGCCCGCACTCGCCAGCGAAGCAACTGGTTGTTGGGTCCGGTGAGCACATAGTGAATGGCCTCGCCGCGCGGGGCTTCGACTGTGGAAATGCCCTCGCAGCCGGCGGGGATCTCCTCGATTTCGGCCATGATGTCACCATCAGGCATGTCCCGGAGGGCCGCGCGGATCATCTTGATGGAGTCGAGGACCTCCTCGATCCGAACCAGCGTCCGCGCCAGGACATCGCAAGTGTCGAAGGTGATGACGTTTACGGGCAGATCGGCATAGGCGGCATAGGGATGGTCCACGCGGGTATCGCGAGGCAGGCCGGAGCCGCGCACCGTCGGGCCTACCACGCACATGGCCCTGGCATAGTCGGGGGTGATCGGTCCGACATCGGCCAGGCGCATTAGGAGCGTGGTATCATCCTGGATCGCCCGGTACAACTCCGTCCACTCTTTCTCAAGGGTGGCTACGACGTTGAGAACATCGGGATGGAGGTCGGCGGGAATATCACGTCGGACGCCGCCGACCTGGTTCATGCCATAGGTCTTGCGATTGCCCGAGATCCTCTCGCAAAGCCACATGATCGGCTCGCGCATGCGCCAGGACTGCATGAAGGCGGTATCAAAGCCGACAATGTGAGCGGCGATTCCGAGCCATAGGATATGACTGTGAATGCGCTCCAATTCCAGCATTATCGCCCGAATATAGCCGGCCCGTGGTGGTGCGGGAATGGCGATGGCGGTCTCGACAGCCTGGCAATAGCAACTGCTGTGGATGAAGCCGCAGATGCCACAGATGCGCTCGGCAATGAAGGGGACTTGCTTGTAGGTCAGGGCGCTGTCGCCAAGCTTCTCGATGCCCCGGTGGCTGTAGAAGCCGCGATAATCGCTGTCAACGATGGTCTCGCCATCTACAAATAGGCGGAAATAAGCCGGCTCCTCCAGCACCGGGAAGAAGGGGCCGATGGCCATGACGGTAGCGCCGTCAGGGGCCTCGCGGCGCGGCGGCGCGGACCCGGAGGCCGGTTCGGGACGAATATCGTGGGGGACATCCCGGCGCAGCGGATATATGCCTTCAGGCCAGTCGTCGGGCAGGATCAGGCGGCGAGGATCGTTAAGGTCGAGGAACTTGATACCCAGCAGGTCCTGGGTTTCGCGCTCGGCCCAAGAAGCGCCGGGGATGAGTCCGGTGATGGACTGAAGCTGGGGCTGCTGGGGCTCGAGGCGTATCTGCAGGGTGACATAGAGATGCTCCTGGTCCAGCGAGAAGATGTGGGATACGCAGAAGTCGCCCCGGGCCTGGCGATCATCGGTGCCGATGGTGATGAGGAATCTGCCGCCCAGTTGATTGATTACATACTCGGCGGCGGCCACGACCTGTTCGGGTGCCACAGTCGCGTAGATCTGCTGCGGGGTGCGCTCCTCAATTGCTTGCAGGAGCTCCGGCGCTCCCCGAGTTATCTTCTCGATAGTCGCTTGTGCTACAGACACAAGATCACTTACCTTCGGCGAGAACTTGGCTGGAAACGGTTGCTAAGCTGCATTCTGCAAGACTCACAGGCTGGAAAGCCTGTTCCACGCGAACGGCAAGAGCACCCTCACCCCTTCTGCTCCCCTCTCCCTCAGGGAGAGGGGAGAACGGCAACGGCCAAGAACTCACAGGCTGTCAAGAGCTGCTGCTTCGCCGGGGGACAGTCCCTAAAGGGACAGTCCCCCATCGAGTTGCACGGCGGTAGGCTGGAAGACTGCCCCACGGTCGTGAATGGTACGAGCTAATGTCCGCCCAGCCACAAGAGCACGGCAACGGCTGCGATAGTCCCGATGACCATCCACAGCAGGTACAACTGGGCGATGCCGGCGTGCGTTGCTGAAAAGCGGCCGACCATGCGCGCGCCCCAACGGATAAACGGGTAGTACGCCCACTGGTCGAAGTCAAGTAGCCGGCGCAGCCAGGCGACCGCGGGAGCACGCAATCGCGGCAAGCGCGGATAGATGCCCTCGGTTTCGTAGGGCCCGATGCGCACGCGTAACATGTCCTTGAAGGGCCGGTAGAGGTGATGAGCGCGATAGGCCGTTTCCTCGTCGGTGTGCAGCTCGCCGCAGTACCAGACCGGTGATACCAGGACCTCGGTGTCACCGGCGCGGTAGATGGCATAGGCCAGCGCCGCAGTCGCCGCCAGGGCGATGAGTATCGGCCAAGGAATCCAGCCGCCCTCGACAACGCCGGTGGTGTTGAGCGTCAGGCCCGCCCAGCCGCTGCCGAATACCGCCGCGAAGTCGGGGATCTCGCCGCGATTGAGCACACCGGCAAAGGCCGCATAAACAGGTCTGGCCGCCAGCATCGGTGCCACCCCGAATAGCACGCAGAGCAGGGCCAGGGCCGCCTGGGGCACTACCATGCTCAAGGGCACCTCGCGGACGGGTCGGTCGGGGTCAGGCGTCCGGGCACTGCCAAAGAAGGCGCTGGCGACGAATTTCAGAAATATCGCCAGAGTAGCAATAGAGACGAACATTGCGATTAGGCCAAGAACCAGCGTGAACGGCGCGGTCTTGCCGCCCATAAAAGCCGCATGATACAACAGCCACTTGCTGGAGAAGCCACTAAAGGGAGGGATGCCGGATATGGCCAAGGAGGCGACTATCGCGGCTAGGGCAGTCAGCGGCATGGCGGCCGCCAGCCCCCCAACCAGATTGAGGTCGCGGGTGCCGGTGCGGTACTCCACCGCGCCGGCGTTAAGGAACAAGCACGATTTGTAGCATACGTCGTTCACCATATGGAATAGTCCGCCCACAGCGGCCACCGCGGCTAAGGCCGGAACCAGCGGCCGGAAGTACACGCCGAGACCAACCCCCAGCAGTATGTAACCCATCTGGCCCACCACACTGAACGACAGCAGCCGCTTGGAGTCGTCCTGGGCCAGGGCAGTCAGCGTCCCCATCGCGATCGAGAGCGTCCCGAAGACGGCGAGAATCGCACCCCATACCAGGCAAGCGTCGTACAAGGGCAGGAACTGGAAAAAGACCCGGACGAGTCCGTAGATGCCGAGCTTGGTCATGGTGCCGGCGAAGGCCGCCGAGGCCGGGGCCGGGGCCGCGGGATAGGCGTCGGGGAGCCAGTCGCCGAAGGGGAAGATGCCGGACTTGGTGGCGAACCCCACGAAAAACAGGCCCAGCACCAGATGTAACAAGCCGGGGGCATGTAGGGCCAGATTGTTGACCCCCACGCGCATGGCCTCGAAGCTGAAGGCACGCCCGCCGTGGAGGTACACGATCACCACCGCCGCAATCAGACAGGCGGTCGCCACATGGGTCACGATGAAGTACTTGAGCGCGGCCCTCAGGGCAACCGGATCGCTGCGGCGATAGATCACCAGCAAGTATGAAGCCAGAGTCATGAACTCCCAGAATACCAGGAAAAACAGCATGTCCCAGGTGCACATGACACCGATTACGCCGGCGAAGAACAGCAGCAGAATCGGATAATAGCGCAAGGCAGTTTCCTGCGGGTGGGCCTCGAGGTAGCGGATTGAGAAGAGCGTCGTGAGGACGGCAATGAAGGCGACCACCACCAGAAACAGGGCCGAGAGGTGGTCAATGTGCACGGTCAAGCTGGCGCCCAGGTCGCCGATACGCGCCAGGGGTGCGTGCTCGGAACCGTACAGAAAGGCGGTCACCCCGGCAGCCGCCGCCGCTGTAGCCGCCGCCAGCGTAAAGCCGAACGCGAGGTATCCGCAGCGGATACGATCGCGAGCCAGCAGCGCACTAGCCGCCGCTCCGACGGCAAATAGCGCCACGCTCAAGACTGCCAGATCAGTCGGACTCATCGTGAGTGCACCATATTGGCTGTTGGTCTAACATACTCATTGGCTATCCCTGATTATTCGTCACCCCGTAGGTCGGGCTTTCTAGCCCGACGCTGTTGCGGGCTGCCCACCAGCCAGGCTGGAAAGCCTGGCCTACGCGGAATTACACTGTGTCATTTATGCAGGTATCCCAGGAAAGAGCGCCGTACAGTTCGAGAGACGCTTTGCTGGCAGTATCACCTGGTGTGCAATGGTCTTCGCGAATAATCCGGGCCTAGAGCAAATAGCTGATCACCGCCAGGGCGGCTAAGGGTGCTGCTACGACCAGCGCCGCCAGGACAATCAGGGAGCCACTCATCTGCCAGGGCGGATCGGCCGCGACTTGGGCTGCCTCCGAGGGCGCTCCGAAAAACACCCGCTGGGTCACGTACAGCAGCCAGGCGAATACAACCATGCTCTCAACCAGTAGAAATACGCCCACCAGCGGTCCCAAGGTTCCGGGCAAGCCAAGGGCGCCGGTGATGATGTAGAACTTGCTCCAGAAGGTGCCGAAGGGTGGCACCCCGACCACGCCCAGCAGCCCAACGATAAAGCAGACGGCCACTAGCGGCATGCGGGCCGCCAGGCCGCCCAGGTCCGGGATGCGACGGCGGCCCGTGGCATAGGCAATCGCGCCCACGCATAAGAACAAGAGGCCCTTGGCGCAGGCATGAGCCACAATGTGCAAGACGGCCCCGCGATAGGCCAAGGTCGAGCCGAATACGCCCAGGCACGCCCCCAGGATTATGTAGGACAATTGGGAGATGGTGGAAAGGGCCAGCAAACGCTTGAGGTCGGTCTGGAAGAAATACAGAAACACCGCCACGGCCATGGTTACCAAAGCGGCGATGACGCCGATCAGAGCGCCGGTGAGCGGCAGGCCGCTGTTAGCCAAAACCAGCCGGCAGATCAGGTACACCCCGGCCTTGACCATCGCGGCCGCGTGGAGGTAGCAGGAGATGGGGGTAGGAGCGGTCATGGCGTCGGGCAGCCAGGTGTAGAAAGGCACTTGAGCCGCCTTGGCCCAGGCGGCTATCAGGAACAGCACGAACAGGGTCGCCGCCAGGCCCGGGCGGACCTGGCTAATGGCATTGAACTCCACGGAGCCGACGGACACGTAGGCAACGACGATGGCGATCAAGAAGCCGAGCCCGCCCAGATGGGTCATGATCAGGGCCTTATAGCCGGCCTTGAGAGCGGGCTGTTCATAGGTGTGCGAGATCAGCGCCCAGGAGCAGATCGTGGTCAGCTCCCAGAACATGAATAGCTGAAGCAGATTCGGCGACAAGGCCACTCCGGTCATGGCCCCGACAAACAGCAGCAGCCAGAAATAGTACCTGCCCTGGCCGCTGTCGTGAGGGTGCTCGCGGTTGCGCGGGCTGATGTATTCGTTGGAGTAAAGCACCACGAAGAAGCCGAGGACCACGACCACCAGCAGCATCAACATGCTGAGCGGGTCGAGCAGAACACCGAAGAGGTCGGTATCGGCCAGCTCCGCCATCCAGGGGAGAGTGCCGACCGTCAGCTTGGTGAGGCCGGGGAAGCTACCGATGCCGGCGAAGAGGGCCAGGGCTGCGGTCACCAGAGCGATGAACAGAGCCAGTCGCCCCGCAGCTCGGCCGGAGCTGAGGCCGGCAAACACCGCCCCGATGATGGGCAGCACAATCGTCGCCAGTAGTAAGTACTCCATAAGGTCAACCTAGGTCATAGCAGCGGCGGTTAGAACACAATGAGCTACTGCTCAGGTGTCTGCAACTCTCGCGCGGTTTCCAGACTGCGTTTGCGCTTACATTCTGAACACAGGTGTAGCCAGGAGAGCTGAGCCGCGGGGATGCCGAGCTTGTCGGGCATCTCGGCGGCCAGCTTCGCGATCTCGCGCTGTGTACCCACGACCTCGCCACACTCCTGACAGCGCACCAAGTCGAACTCGGCGGTGATGCGGAGGTCATCAATGCTGTCGGTGGCGAGCTCGAACTGATCGGACAGGGTGATAGCCTGCTCCGGACAGACTTCCTCGCAACGGGCGCAGTAGGAGCACCGGTCCAGGCAATAGAGCATGATGCGGCGGTCGGCTTCGTCGGTGATCTCGATGCAGCGCGTGGGGCAGGCCATGGAGCAGGCCCCGCAGCCGGTGCACTTGTCAATGTCTAGCTGGGGCTGGCCGCGGAAGCCATCAGGCACAACCGAGGGCTCAAACGGGTAGCGCAGGGTCACCCGCCCGGCGGTGAGACAGATGATGGCTTCTTTGAGCTTGCCGATGATCATCGGTTGGTTACACCTCAAGAGCCCTCAGATCAATCCGAGCCGGTGGTCGCCTCGGCGGTGTCGCGGGCCGGTCGCTCAGGCATGGTGACGACGGTGCCGGTGTCGCCGACAGCCGACACGAAGGTCAAACCGGGCTTGTCGCGAGCCTGTGCCATTACGTCATCTAACTCGCCGTACTGAAGACAGCGGGTGGGGCAGGTGAGTACGCAGGCCGGCTGCTTACCTTCGGCCAAGCGGTGCGCGCAGAGGTCACACTTGTCCGCGATCTTGCCGACGCGGTCCAACTCGATGACACCAAAGGGACAGGCGATTGCACACAGCCCGCAGGAAATGCACTCGTTGGTATGGATGAGCACCGCGCCTTCATCGGTGACCTCAATGGCGTCCACCGGGCAGGCCTCGACACAGGGATGCTTCTCGCAGTGCCGGCAGGAGACCGGCACCGGCTGGGTCCAGTCCAGCAGCGTCACAAAGATGCGGGAGACACCCCCATGCTCGCGCTCGCAGGCCACCTCGCAGGCGCGGCAGTAGATGCAGCGGTTGAGATCAATATAAAGGACCTTCATAGGCAACCCCCGTTGCCTGGCCTGTTCGCGGTCTTAAGCGGAATGTCCTCTGTTGTCATTGGGGCGATTTCTCGATTTGACACGCGGCGACTTTGTACTCCGGGATCTTGGCGGTCGGGTCGAGTGCATCGGAAGTCAGGATATTGGTACCGGCAAAATGGAAGGGCATGAAAACGACACCGACCGGGACCGTCGGCACCACGCGGGCGCGGCAATCGCTGTGGCCGCGCCGGGTGCTCACGCGGACAAGGTCGCCATCCTCAATTTCGCGCGCGGCGGCGTCGGGTGCGGAGATCTCGACGAAAAGTCGCGGCTCGCGATTGAGCAGGGCCCCGGTGCGCCGGGTCATCGAGCCGGAATTGTAGTGAAGCACCACGCGACCGGTGGTGAGAGTCAAGGGATATTGCTGATCGGGCGCCTCAGCCGGCGGGCGGTAGGGAGTAGGCGTGATGTGGCCGAGGCCATCGGCAGTGCCAAACTCCTCCTGATGCAGGATCGGCGTGCCGGGATGGTCCGGGTCCGGGCAGGGCCAAACCAGCCCGCCCAGCACCTGGACGCGCTGGGGCGTAATGCCCGCGTAGGTCGGCAAGACGGTGTTGATTTCCGCCAGGACCTCTGCGGGTGAAGCAAACGGGAAGCGGTCGGCATAGCCGGTGCGGCGGGCCATCTCGCAGAGGATCTGCCAGTCCGGCAGGGCTTCCCCGGGCGGGGCAACCAGGGCCGGCTGCCACTGCACACGGCGCTCGGTGGAGGTGTAGCTGCCGGGCCTCTCAGCCCACAGCGCGGCGGGAAGCACATAATCAGCCAGCTCGGCAGTCTCGGTCATGAAGATGTCCTGGACGACTAGGAGGTCAAGATTGTCCAGGCCCTGGCGGACGTGCCGGACGTTGGGGTCACTGACCATCGGGTTCTCGCCCATGACATAGAGGCCATGCAGATCGCCGCAAGCCGCGGCATTCATCATCTCCACGACGGTCAGGCCCGGTGAGCCGGGCAGCTCGCTAACTCCCCATTTTGCAGCTATGCGGCGGCGCCGCTCGAAATCGGTCACCGGAACGTAGCCGGGCAAGACATTCGACAGCGCCCCCACATCGCAAGCGCCCTGGACATTGTTCTGGCCGCGCAAGGGCATCAAGCCGGTCCCGGGACGCCCCAGGTTTCCAGTGATGAGGGCCAGATTCGCCAGAGACATGACGTTATCAGTGCCGGTGGTATGCTGGGTGATGCCCATTGCCCACATAATGACGGAGGCTTCGGCGGTGGCATAGCGGCGGGCGGCCTGCTCAATGGCCTCCACCGGCACGCCGGCGATTGCGGCGACCTCCGCAAGCTCCACGGTTGCGAGCAGCTCGCGGAGTTGGTCGAAGCCGCTGGTGCGGGAGGTGATGAATTCCTGGTTATGGAGGCGCTCCTCGACGATGATCTTCATCATGCCATTGATGAGAGCGACGTCGGAGCCGGGACGGAGCCGCAAGTGCAAATCGGCATGCCAGGCCACCGGCGTGATGCGGGGATCGGCCACCATCAGGAAGGCTCCCTGCTCCAGCGCATCCCCGACCCAACGGGCCGCCACTGGGTGACATTCCGCGAAGTTGGAGCCGATTACGAAGATGCAGTCGGCCGCGGCCGTGTCAGTGACGGGGTTGGTCATCGCGCCGGCACCGAGGGTCTTGCTGAGACCGGCCACCGTGGAGGCGTGGCAGAGGCGGGCACAGTGGTCCACGCTGTTGGTGCCCAGCAGACGGGCCCACTTTTGCATCAAGTAGTTCTCTTCATTGGTGCACTTGGCGGAGGCCAAGAAGGCCAGGCCATCGGGGCCATGGGTCTCGCGGATTTGCAGGAGGCGTTCGGCGATTTCCTGGAGAGCCTGGTCCCAGGAGATGCGTTCGAAGCCTTCGCCGACGCGCTTCAGGGGGTGCAAGAGGCGGTCGGCATGATGCACCGTGTCCAGGACAGCATTGCCCTTGGGGCAAAGCGCGCCCTCGGAGACGGGATGCTCGGTGAGGTACTCGAGAGCGACCAGCCGACCACGCTTAACGCCGGCCAAGAAGCCACAGCCGACGCCGCAGAAGGGACAGAGGCTGGGTACCCAAGTGATGTCGCGGTCGTCCATTCGCTCGAAGCCCTCGCCAGTTATCGGGACTGCTTACGGAGTATTCACGGTCACAAGGCTTATGACCTTCAGCTATTCTTGGCTCTCTGTAAACTGCTGCTTCCTGGGCCGGCGAGCTTCGGCTAGAGAAACCTCGCCTAAGCCCACATGACTTCATGTCTGCTTGTCCAGGCTCGCCGGCAGTCACACTGCCTGCCAGTACTACGCCGACCTCCCCGCTGTTCTCCGCTTGCCGAGGCCTCACCTCCTTTGCACCCATAAATTTGCAGCGACAAGCGGAGCGAATGGGCAGGAGGCGATACGGCGCGCGGGCCGGTGCCTAATCAGTCAGCACCTGGATCAGGTCGTCTGGGCGTAAGCGGCCGGGCTGGAGGATACCGATGAAGATGCCCTCCCGAGGTATCAGCGAATCGCCCATCAGGCGGCGGATCTCAGAGGGTGACTCCTCTGATTTGCCGATTTGAGTGACCACACCGAGCGCCGAAGTGCCCAGGAGCAGGTGAGTTCCGACAGGTAATGAGGGTAGAACCAGACCCTCGGTGGTGACGTTCTCGGCGAAGTCGCCCGGGCCGGCCTGCAGGCCTCGGGCTCGCGCGGCGGCGATGCTCTCACTCGCCAGCAGACTCACCTGGCGCAGGCCGGGTCCGGCATGGACATCGCCGCGAACGCCCGCATCCATCTGCAGCTCGATCTGCTCGACATTGTGCTTGCTGGTGCCCCGCTGCTGGCTGAGCGAAACAGCTACCACCCGACCAACACCGTCGGCCTGCCAGTAGCCACTGCGGCCGCCCTGCTTGGTCAGCAGGCGAATATGCCGTATCTCCGCCGCGCGGTCCACACCCTTGCACATGTCATAGACGGTCAAGGCGGCAACGCCGGCGGCGGTGAGGGCCTCCATCTCCACGCCGGTTCCGGCAACCGCCGTAGCCGTAGCCTGAAGGCAGACGCGCTGCAAAGAGGGCATCGGCGTCAGGTTGACCTCGACATGGGTCAGAGGGACGCTGTGACACAGAGGCAGTAGTTGAGGCGTCTGCTTGGCGGCCATGATGCCGGCCAGGCGGGCAGTCGCTATGACATCGCCCTTGGGGAGCCGGCCGCTGAGGAGGCTCTGGATGGTGTCGGCGGCAAGCCTGACCTCGGCAGCCGCCGTCGCCCGCCGGCGGCTCGGCTCCTTGTCGGTAACGTCAACCATGCGGATATCCGGCATTGAGTTTGGCTGTTCGGAATCCGTGTCCGGCACAATCTATCCCCTCCCATCGTGTGGGGGCGGAACGACGTTATGCGAGTTCTCGCAACGGCTGGGCCGGATTCTCGGCCTTCGGCAAGCTCAGGCCTTGTATGCGGCCCCTCCGAAAGGCAACGGCAGACTCGGGCTGGGATGCCCGAGCTACGCGACAATAATTGGGCGGCCCCGAGCTACGCGTTGGGTCAGCTATTTAGATTATGTGATGTTGTCTCTGGGACACAACACTAGCCGCCGACGCGGCACATCGCCGGGCCGCCGGTCCACTGTCCGGTCAGGTGCGCTCCCTGCGCCGGTTTGACGGCCACGGCCTCCTGCAAGGCCTCGGCGATAGCCGCCTGCGGCTGGGGCGCTGCCAGAGCCGGGCGCAGATCAATCTCGGTACTGTCGGTAAGACAGGGCCGGAGCTTGCCTTCGGCAGTGAGCCGGAGCCGGTTGCAGGATGGGCACGGCGGCGTGGTGACCGAGGAGATGATGCCGATCGTGCCGCGGCCCAAGCGCCAGAGGCGGGCCGGGCCGGGGCCTGACTGCGCCACCGGCTGTAAGGGCAGCGTCCGGAGCTTGCGGAGTACCTCTTCGGCAGGATAGAAGAGCGGGTCCGGCTGGGATGCGGCCGGGCCCATCGGTAGCAGCTCAATAAAGCGCACCGGCAGGGCGCGGTCGCGGGCCAACTCAGCAAACTGGAGTATTTCACAATCATTGCGCCCGCGTACCAGCACCACATTGAGCTTGACGGTGCCGGACTGGAAACCCGGCCCACGGGGAGCAGAGAGCGGCGCCCTCACCCCCGGCCCCTCTCCCACAGGGAGAGGGGAGAACGGCGCGCGCTGGGCGGCCTCGATTCCGGCCCAGACACGTTTGAGGCTGCCGCCTCCGGTCAGCGAGCGGTAGGTCTCGGCATCCAGGCTGTCGAGGCTGACATTGACGCGCTGCAGGCCGGCGGCGGCCAGCTCGGCAACGTGCTCGGCCAGCAACTGGCCGTTGGTGGTCATAGACAGGTCGTCAATCCCCGGTATGGCGCTCAGCTTCCGGACCAGGGCCGGCAGGTCGGCGCGCATCAGCGGCTCGCCGCCGGTGAGGCGTAGATGCCTGATGCCCAAGTCGGCGGCACTCCGGGCGACGGCGGCGATCTCGTCGAAACTCAGCTCTTCGCCCCAGGTCTGGGGTTGAGGGCTGCCCAGCGGCCGGCAGTAGATGCAGTGCAGGTTACAGTTGGCGGTAACCGAGACGCGCAGATAGGTTATGTGCCGCCCGAAGCGATCAATTAGCATCGAGATTACGGACTCCTTCTGTCATCGGCCGGGTGCGCGGTATGGCCGTGAAGCAGCTCGACGGCATGGGCCAGCGCCGGTGCGAGCACCTGGAATTGCTGCGCGACGGCGCGGGGGCTGCCCGGCAGATTCACGACCAGGGCGCTACGGATAAGACCGGCTACCGCTCGCGAGAGCATGGCATGGGGCGTGTGGGCGAGGCTGGCCGCGCGCAGGGCCTCGGCGATGCCCGGCACTTGACACTCGATGACCTCGAGCGTGGCCTCGGGTGTGACGTCGCGCGGTCCCAGGCCGGTGCCGCCACAGGTGAAAAGCAGGTCGGCCTGGGGCGCCCAACGCTGTAACCAAGCGGCGATCTCGGCCCGCTCATCCCCCACTATCTCAGCAGCTACTAGCACCATGCCCTGCGCCTCGACCAGCCTCGCCAGCGTCGGGCCGCTGACATCTTCCTGCTCGCCACGGGCCGCCGAATCACTGACTGTGAGTATCGCGACCCGTATGATTCTGCCCGCCGGCGGGCTATTGCTCATAGACGATCTCCCCCATGCTGCGGACCGAATAGCCGCCCAGGCGAGTGACCTCGCTGCGAAAGTCCGGCTCGCCTAGGACCTGCAGCACGGCTGCGACCTTGTCGAGGTCCAGGAAGGCTCTAGGGATAGCCAGATCGTAGCGTTCTTCGGTGACGGGGACAAAGTCGAGGCCGAAGGCACTAGCTGCGGCGCGGATACCGAGGCCGGCATCGGCGGTGCCCTGGCGGACAGCCTCCGCGACCATGGTGTGAGTGTAGGCCTCGCGCTCGTACCCGGCTACGGCCTGGGGTTGGAGGCCGCGCTGCTGCAGCAGGAAGTCCAGCAGCACCCGCGTGCCGGAGCCGGGCTGCCTGTTAATCAGAGTCACGCCGTCGCGGGCCAGATCGGCGACATCGCCTAGGGCCTGGGGATTGCCGGGGCTGACTAGCAGCCCGACCTCGCGGAAGGTCAGGTTGACCAGGATCAGAGGCAGGTCGGGGAGCCAGCGCTGGATGTAGGTAACGTTATACTCCTGGGTGGCCGGATCGAGCAGGTGAGTGCCGGCCATCAGCCCTTCGCCGCGGCCCAGCGCCGCCAGGCCCTCGGCACTGCCCGTGCTCAGAGCGACTAATGTCAGCGGTGGTCGGGCCTGCGCCAGCCGCTCGGTCAGCACCGCCAGCGCCAAGTCGTGGCTGCCGATGGCGACGATGGTGCGCGCGATTTCCTCAGGTGAGGCCAGCAGTTCCACATCCGCCTCGGTTCCGGCATCCAGGCCTTCGCTAGCCTCCTCGATAGCCAACAGGCCGTGCGCTCTCGCCAGGGAAATAATTGAGCCGCTGCCGCGCGGTAGCGGGACGGCGACGGGCTGCCGGCCGCCGCTTTCGCACAAGGCGACGCGGATGACTTCGTGGATGCCGGCGCTGGAGGGCAGCTTGCGTTGGACGCGGGCCGTCACCCGTGGGCGCTGCGGGACCCCAATTCCGAGCAGGTGGCAGATCAAAGGCCGGACGTATCTGTCCAGGGCGATCCAGGCGGCTACGCAATAGCCCGGCAGGCCGATTACAGGCGTATCCCCCAGCCAGCCGAGGGCCAACGGCTTGCCCGGCATCATCCGGACACCGTGGACCAGCAACTCCCCAAGCTGGGAGATTACATGGGGGACGAAATCTTCGCTGCCGGCCGAGGAGCCGGCAATAACGGCGACCAGATCGCTGTTCTCGGTCGCCTGTGCAATCGCCTCGGCCAGGGCCTCCGGGACATCCGCGACCGGCGCAAGCAGTCGCGGCTCGGCACCCGACTGGGTAAGCGCTGCGGCCAGCATCGGGCCATTATACTCGACCAACTCGCCGGGGCCGGGCTCCTCTCCTGCCGGCACGCACTCGCTGCCGGTGGGTATGAGAGTAACCACGGGCCGACGCCTGACCGGCACCGACCAGACCTGGGCCGCCAACAGCAAGCCGAGATGGCGAGGCCTCAGCCACTGGCCGGAGGTGACCAGCAGCTCGCCGGCGGTGACCTCCTCCCCCACCAGCCGCACATGCTGCCCGGGCCAGGCCGCCGCCAGCACCGTGATACTGCCCGCCTGTTCGTGCACATCCTCAATCTTGCAGATCGCATCCTTGCCCGCGGGCAGAGCATCGCCGGTATCCACCGGCTGAGCCTGCTGGGGAACAGTCAGGGACACGGGCCGGGCTTCGGAGGCGGCGAAAGTCAGCGCCGAGACCACAGCGTAGCCGTCCATCGCCGCCGCCGGGAAGGTGGGAGCCGAGCTGGGAGCGTAGATCGGCTCCGCGCTGACCCGACCCGCGGCCGCGGTCGTCGGGATCGTCTCAGCAGGCAGCACCGGTAACCCGGCGGCGCGGCTCAGCAGCAGCTCCAAGGCTTGCTCGGCACCCGTCATCTTCAGATATACTCTTCGCTCAGGCGACATTTCTCGCTATTCAGCTCCACAGAATCACATTGACCAGGTCTGCTGCGTCTAGTCCCTCGGTTCCGGCGGGGATCTCAACCAGTCCGTCAGCCTCCGCCAGAGACGAAAGCGAGGCCGACTTGCCGAAAAGCGGCTCGGCCAGCCAGCGACCGTCCTCGCAGCTCAGCCGCACCCGCACATACTCGGTAAGCCCGGGTTCAGAGGGTACGGTGCGGGTGATGCGGGCCGCAAGCGAAACCTCCCGTGGCTCGCCCCCGCTCAGCCACGCCAGCACCGGACGCACCAGCCGGTGGAACACGACCAGCGCCGAAACCGGATGGCCCGGCAGGCCGAAAACCAGCTTGCCCTGACAGGAGGCGATGATGGTGGGCTTGCCCGGGCGCAGCGCAATCCCATTGACGAATACGCCGGGGGAGCACAGCCGCTGCAGGACCTCCAGAGTCATATCGCGCGCGCCCAGGGAGCTACCTCCCGAGACGATGAACAGGTCACAGTCGCTGAGAGCTGCTTCAGCCGCCTGGTACAGCGCCTCGGGCTCATCAGGCACGATGCCCAGCACTGTCGGCTCGCCGCCGCTTTGCCGACACAGCGCCGCCAGACCGTAAGCATTGGTATCGCGGGTCTGCGCGGGCCCCGGCTTAGCCTCGGCAGGGACGAGCTCGTCACCGGTACTGACCAGCGCCACCCGCGGGCGGCGATGGACCTCGACCTCGGTCCTGCCCAGCGCAGCCAGCAGAGCAATGTGGGCGCTAGTTAGGTGGACGCCGGCGGGCAAGGCCTGTGCGCCCTCGGGTAGATCCTCGCCAACCTGCTGGACATGCTGGCCGGGTGCGACGGGGCGAGTGGCCTGAACGGTGTCCGGCCCCATCAGCTCGGCATACTCCAGCATCAGCACCGCATCAGCACCAGCCGGCAGCATCCCACCGGTGGGAATCTCGGCCGCCTCGCCTGCCCGTAACATGAAGTCCGGCTCGCGCCCGATATGTACGGAACCGCCCAGCCGCAACAGCACGGGTGAGGCCGCCGAGGCGCTGAAGGTGTTGCTCGCCTGTACCGCATAGCCGTCCATGGTCGAACGCGGGAAATGCGGCAGCGGCAACTCGGCCCGCGCCGGTGCAGCCAGCACGCGGCCAACCGCCTGCACCAGCGGGACCAGCTCCTGCTCGGTCCGCCGGCCGTCAAGCTGCCGCCGACAGCGCGCCAGGGCCTCGTCCAGGGATATCAGATCGCGAAAGGTGCTTTTGCCCATCGGCGTGTGATTTCGCCCTGGAGGCAAAGGATACCTGCGCCGGAGGTCTTGACCGCATTGGGGGAGAATGGTTGCACCAGCAGTATCAAGCTGCTGACGACGAGGCAGAGAGCCCGATGAGCAGCAAGTATGTGGTCGGTATGGTGCTGGCAGGCGGGGCAGGCCGGCGACTCAGCCCCGATAAAGGCCGGCACCTAGTCGGCGGTATCCCGATAATAGACCGGGTCCTGGCGGCCCTGACGCCGGTGGTTGATGACATAATCATCGTCGGCCATGGCCCACCGCCGCCGGGCCTCCGCCTGCTAGCCGATGAGCAACCGGGCGCCGGACCCCTGGCGGCTATCTATACCGGCATGAGCGCCGCCCCGGCAGATGTATATCTGGTCGTAGCCTGGGATATGCCTTTCCTCACCAGCGACCTGCTCCGCTATTTGCTTGGCGCCGGCCAGGGCTTCGATGCCGCGGTGCCGGTGGTCGGGGGGCAAGAGCAGCCGCTGTGCGCCGCCTATGGCCGAAGTTGCCTAGCGGCAATCGGCGAGGCAGTGGCGGCCGGGCAGCGTCGCGTCATTAGCTTTTTCTCGGAGGTGCAAGTCCGGCGGATTACCGAGGCAGAACTGAAGGCCTGCGGCGCGCCTGAGGTGCTGTTGTTCAATGTCAATACGGCCCAGGAGCTGGCGGCGGCGGAGCAGATGGTCGGGGACAGCGAGTAGGTGGATGCTAACGGAGCCGCTTGGGCCGGCCCGCGCAGAATACTGCCCTCCCGAGATCGGCACGGCCAAACGGCCAACGGCTGGGCCGGATTCTCGGCCTTTCGGCAAGCTCAGGCCTCGTATGCGGCCCCTCCGAAAAGCAACAATAACCTGCAAACTAAGGAGGTGGGCCAGTCTCAGGTATGTTGGGCAGAGGCCCAACATACCTTCGGCAGGCCCCTCCATTACGACTAACGGCTGCGGGGCATCATCGCGGAGCTAAAAGCAGCTAAAACCTGCCAAGACACAGTTGAAACCCTGTTCCATGCGTTTCATACATGGGGCGCGTGGGGAGGCGGTGGTGAATAGATGCGTAGTGAGCCTCATCTGGTGGGGGTCTGCGGAGAAAAAGAGACCGGCCGGCAGCAGGTCCGGGTGCCGGTGGAAGCGCCGCTGTGTCTGCGGGTCAACGGCAAGCTGGCCGCGACTATCATGCGTCAGCCGGGTGATGACCTCGAGCTGGCGAGGGGTTACTGCCTAACCCAGGGCCTGATTGCAGAGCCGAGCGCGATGCTTACGGTGAGGACGTGCGAGAGTGACGCCAATACCGTTGAGGTAATAACTGAGGGCGAGACGGCTGATGGGTCGGGCCGGGAGCGGAGGGAGCGCGGGCCTGACCAAGAGCCGCCGGAAGCTAGCCTGCCTGAGCCTCTGGAGCTTGACCGCGAGACGGTCTGGCGTGCGGCGGACCTGTTCGCTATGCCGCCACAGTTCCGCAACCACCAAGAGCAGCATCAGCTTTCAGGCGGTGTGCATGCGGCCGCACTGTTCGACCGCGAGGGGAGGCTGGTGGTTTTGCGCGAAGATGTGGGCCGCTACAATGCCGCCGATAAGGTAGTGGGCTACTGCGCGATGCAGAGGTCGCCGACCTCAGACCTGCTGCTGATGGTGAGCGGTCGGGCCAGCTCGCTGATGGTGCTGAAGGCCGTGCGGGCGCGCCTGCCGGTGCTGGCCACGATGTCGAACACGACCTCGCTGGGCTTGGAGCTGGCCGAGCGACTGGGCCTGACGCTGGTCACCTATCTGCGAGCTGACGGCTTGCGGGTGTGTAGCCACGCTTTCCGTATTTACTAGCAATGACCTCGGGCTGGAAGGCTGAGCTACACGATCTTTGTGGAAGCGCGAGCCACGCGGCTTGTGAATTGTTCGAACTGGGTGAGGGGTTGGCCTGTCTGGGGCTGGCGGGGCGGCGTCAAGGTGTGCCCAGGCCGATGCGCTGCGTACTGACGGCGATTTCATCCATCCATACGTACATCGGCTGCTGGCTGTAGATGCCGCCATGGTACCAGGGCCCGATAGCCATCTCATGAAACGAGAGCGTCGTACCATCCAGGCCGATGCGGTTGTGGCGTAAGGTCAGATTGCGGACATCGAGGACCAGTTGACCGTCGAGCCAGACCTGGAGGAGGCCGTTGGCCTGGCCGGCATCGTTCATCTTGGCGCGGATCTCCAGGCAGTACCAGCGGTCCAACTGAATGGGCGCAGCGGTGGTCGCCTCCCAGTCCTGGTAGTCTATGTCCTGGTGTGCGCCACAGATCATAGCGAGGGGATGGAGGTTGCGGAACTCCAGATAGACGGTCAGCTCGGTGGTGGCCAGACCGTCCACGTCGCCGGCCAGCAGATAGAGGTTGTGCGGTCCGTCACCGCCCCGGGGCCACTGCCAGTTGGCGGAGAAGCGCTGGAACACGCGCATATATACTTCTTCGACGCCCTCGGTCTCCTGGGGTGTGCCGGCGCGTTGGGGGAAGAAGCGACGATACATCCAGCCGGGGCCGATCTCGCCATCGCCCGGCCGAAAGACCATCTCCAAGCAGTGACTGCCGCGGTAGGCCGTTTGGTCGGTAGTGTACATCCGGTCCGGGTATTCGTGGTCGAACCAGTTGCCCAGACCTGACTCAAAATCCTCATAGAACAGATATTGGGCCGGGCCGCCGCCGGTGACTATGATATTGATGGTGGCAGTATCGGTGCCGCCCTGCCCGTCGGTGGCTTCCAGAGTAATCAGATAAGTACCCGCTACAGCGGGCGCCGTCCAGGTGGGGGCAGAACCGCTGGTGGTGTCAAAGCCGCCGCCACTACAGCTCCATTCACAGCCGACAGGATCTTCGTCAGCGTCGGTGACCTCAGCCGCAAAGCTGACTGTTCCGCCCGCCGCTACAGTCGTAGCTGAGGGATTCAGCGCAGCGATAGTGGGGTCATGATTGACTGGAGCGTCGCCATTTCCGCCGCCGCCACCGTTTGCTGGGTCCTCACCACTGCCCCCGCCACATTGCACCAACAGGACAACCAGCAACAGGACAACCATCACTGCCACTGGTTCCAGTAGCTTACCCCTCACGCCACATGCAGTGGCTGGTCTCCTAGCTCTCACATTCCTCACCACCGCCGCAACGGCAGAAATGTCGCAAAGCACTCGATTGCTCAGCGCCGCCGGTAATTCTGCTCGGCTCCATAACCGACCGGCAGCGGCACATCTTCCGGTCTGCTCAAGAAGGCAGGAGCAGTCCGTACAACCACAGCTACCAGTCCACCGCGACCTTCACTACCACCTTGTGGATCTCGCCCTCACCGCACATCGGTCCGTGAGCGTCCTCCGGGAAGAACACCACGAAGGTACCCTCAGGCAAAGGAAACCAGCCAGTCGGCTCATCGCCGAAAAGTGCAACATCGCTTTCCTCTTCGTACTCCTGTTCCACCAGGCAACATTCGGAAGTGGGCTTCCAGGAGAAGATCTCCTCCCCTGCAAGCAGATACTGGATGTCAATATACTTCCGGTGCGCTTCGAGGCTGGCTTCCTCAGGAGGGCGCGCGTTCGCCGCGATGATATTAACGGATAGGCGCGGCCCCTCTAGCTCCCGCACCCCGTCAATCAGCTCGGCCAGACTCTCCTCCTCAAGCAGCCGGAAAGCCTCCTCGAAGCCTGCATGTAATCCACAATAGCGCCACGCATTCTCCAGCGTGTCAACAACCATGAATCATCCCTCCGTACTCAGAAGCTCTCGCAGCTCTCGCTTGAGGACCTTACCCATGCTGTTGCGGGGTAGCTCCTCCACAAACTCGATGTGATCGGGGCGTTGGTAATCTACCAGCCGCTCGGCGGCATAGGCCATAATCGCGGCTTGATCCGCTTCACGATTCTCCGGCACCACAACTGCAACTACACATTCGCCCTTGCGGTCGTTCGGAATGCCGATGACAGCCGATTCGCGCACCGCCGGGCAGGAGTTGAGCACGCGCTCCACCACCGGCGGATAGACGTTGAAACCGCTGACGATAATCAGGTCCTTCTCGCGCCCGCGCAGGGTCAGGAAGCCGTCCGCATCACGCTCCGCCAGGTCACCGGCGTCAAACCAGCCGTCGGCGCTCAAGGGGTCGGGCATGTTCCAGTAGCGGTCGAACAGATTCGGCCCGCGTACCCAGACTTGTCCGACCTCGTCGGCGTCCGCCGTGTGCCCGGCCTTATTCCTGACCACCAGCTCGATGCCGGGCAGAGGCAGGCCGACCGAGCCTTGCTTGTGAGGCCCGTCGAGGGGCAAGCTGGTGATGACGTGGGTCTCGGTCATGCCGTAGCGGTTGATGATCGGCCGCCCGACCTTCTGCTCCAACTCCGGCAGCACCTCCGGGCGGATCGGCGCAGAGCCGCAGGTAATCAGCCGCAGGTCTTGCCACTGCCGGGCATATTCACCGAACTCCGGCCGCCTCAGGAAAGCGTAATGGAAGGGCGGAATCCCATAGAAGACCGTGGCCTGCCGCATCTTCTTCATCGTCTGGCGCGGGTGGAAGCGGTCCTCAAGCAGCGTCTCGCAGCCGCACACCAAGGCCGTATGGCAGGCGAAAGACAGGCCGTGGATATGGTACAGCGGCAGGCAATTGAGCAGGCGATCCTCAGGCGTGAAACGCCAGTACTGGGCGATCGCGGCCACCGCAGCCAGGAGATTACCATGAGTGTGCACCGCGCCCTTGGGCTGGCCGGTAGTGCCCGAGGAATAGAGCATCAGGGCATCGTCAGTGGGCTGGAATGAGGGCTCGGCTAAGGGCACTCCGTCCTTGCGGGTCAGGCCGGCGGGATGGAGAACCCGGCAGGCCGCCGCTTGCTGCTGGATCAGCTCCGTCAGCAGCCCCGCCGCGTCACCGTCAGCAATCGCCAGACAAGGTGTCGCGTCAGACAGAAAATAGCCCAGCTCGTGGACGGTGAAGCGCGGATTCAGCGGAACCGATATGCCGCCGGCCATGATCGTCGCCAGGTGAGACAGCAATAGCGGGAGTTTCTGCTGGCAGACTACCAGTACCCGGTCGCCCTGCTGCAGGCCCTGCTCGCGCAACCTCCCGGCGATTCCCAGTATGCGGCGCATCAGTCGCTGATAGGACCAGGTCTTGCCCCGATAGCGCAGGGCCGGCTGGGCAGCGCGTTCGTCCGCGACCTCCAGTAAGCGATCCCCAAATGCCGCAAGTCCAGACATCAGTCAAGCCAGCTCCTTGCTAGCGGTAATTCCAGTGGCTCCGGCAGTGCACGCTGAGGGTTGGCTTCACCAAGCAGGCGGCATTTCCCTTCCTCGAGCGGGCCTTTACCGCGAATCTCTCTACAAACTCGGCCAAGGTATGACAGCCGCCGGGCAGGAATAACCCAGGAGAACGAGAAGGGGCTTGGCGCACTAACAGCACCTCAGTGGGGAGTGATGTGGATGGCTGCAGAAATGTGCGTCGGTGGCATGGTATGGAGCCTGGGCGATATGCACGAGCTCTACGAACAGATCGCCTGGTTCGCCGAGCAGGGCTTCGACGGCGTTGACTTCCACACCCAGCCCAGCTTTACCGACCGGTGGGCAAGCTTCGATGTCCGCAAGGCCTCCGCCGATGACCGTCGGGGGCTCAAGGAAGCCCTGGCGCCATTCGACGAAGTGAGCATCCACGGCGAGTCGTTCGCCTATGACATCACCTTCGACAGCCCCAATGAGCTGGTGCGACGGGCTTCGGTCGAGGCGCTGCGGGGAAGTATCGAGCTGGCCGCCGAAATCGGCGCGCCGGTCGTCACCGTCCACCGGGGCAAGGCTGATGCGCAATGGGCCGGCGCCGTCCTCCACGAGGCCTTCGCGCGCTCCATCGCCGAGCTTGCCGCAATGGCGGAGGAGGCGGGCGTAACTGTCGGCTTCGAGATCGAGGCCGACTACGACCTGGTGCTGGCGACCGAGGGGCCGGTGGGAATCACCATAGATACCGGCCACCAGAGCCTGGAGCAAGGCGCCGGCTACCGCCAGTTCGGAACCCTGGGCAATCTGATCCGGCATCTCGGGGAGCGGGTCATCCATGTGCATGTGCATGACTACGATGGCGCAAACGACCATCTTGCCATCGGCGCCGGGAACGTAGATTTCCCCGAGGTGCTGGGCGCGCTGCGGGACATCAACTATACCGGCATGATGTGCCTGGAACTCAACCCCCAGCGCACGACAGCGGAGGATTGGGTTAAGAGCCGCGACGCGCTTCGAGAAATCCTGGCCGAGCTATGAGCGGGATACAGAGGATTCTAGTTCTGGGGGACATTCACGCCAACCTGGCAGCCGGCGAGGCGGTGCTGGACGCGGCTGAGGAGGTGGAGGCGTGCATCTTCGTCGGAGATATTATCGGCTTCGGGCCTCAGCCCCGGCAGTGCGTTGACTTGTTTCGCCAGTTCAGTCAGACGCTGCCCACCTGGGCGATTTTGGGCAACCACGACCTGCACGCCCTGAATGATGTCGCCTCGTGGCAAGGAGAAGCGGTCGGTAATGGCGCGGAATGGGAAGCCTGGACGGCGCGCCAACTCGATGCGGATGCCCGCGCCTTCCTGAATGGGCTGCCGCGCAGCATCACCGCGACCTTTCACGGAATACGCACCCATCTCCGCCACCACCAGTCGGCCCTGAGCAGCCATGTTGATGACGCCACGGTCGCAGCGGAGCTGGAGACCTGGGTCTGCCCAGAGGCCAGCGAGCTGGTCGTGTTCGGGCATTTCCACCGGCCGATTGCCTGGCGGGTCCGCGACAAGCGTATGGTCTGCCCCGGAAGCGTGGGCCAACCGCGCGGCGGCTGCCCGGAGGCCTCATTCGCTATCTGGGAGCCGCAGGAGCTCGCGTTCAGGCGGGTGGCCTACGACATTGACCGGACCGTAGCGGCCCTTGACGATATCCCCATGACCGCGGTCTATCGGGAGATCTGGGAGCGGAACTACCGCGAGGGCGTGGTCGGTCCCGGCTCGTGAGGTTTGGGCAGAGTAGATTCCCGAAGGATTGGCCCTATCCAAGAAGCTCAGTTAGCGCTCCGGGGCGAGAATTACCCGCTGCTTGCCGGTGTCGAGGTCGAGGCGGATGAGGGGGCGGTTGGTTGCACGGCTCCGTATCACCAGATCGCCGTCGTGGGTCCAGCCCTCCAGCGAGCCATCTACCTTCCCGACCATCCGCAGGTCGCTGCCATCGGGCTTTGCCGCCCAGACATAACGATTATTGTACTTGTCACGCTCGTCCAGATTGTAGCTCAGCACGTACATGCGGTCGCCCCGGGGAGAGATGCTGACGAGCGACGGCATCTGCCCGTTCAGCTCACTGTCGCCGATTGTCCGCACGATCTGGGCCGCCCTCAAGTCCACAAGTTTGAGCCGCTCATTTCGGCGGGAGCCATCTGCTGAAGGCGGCCTCAGAGTCCAGATATGTTTTCCGTCCGGTGTCCAGCCCCTATAAACGGGGGAAAGGTCATCGAAGTAGTGCGCCTGGCCGCTTGTCAGGTCCCGCAGGATCATCCGATACGTTCGCTCGGCGGAAGGTGGCAGTTGGCCGCCCTGCCTGGCGTTGATGCGCGTCTGACTGACGAGCCACCGCCCGTCCGGCGAGATCTGTGTCCCCCACCACCCGCCGGCCAATTCGGCAACGGTTCGCGTCTCGACCTGGGGTACTCGTGTTACACGTATCACGGTTCTGCCAATTGCGGCGATGCCTGTCGGACGTTCTACCTGGGTCTTTTCATACCAATAAACGCCACTTTCATCCGGTGCCCAGCCGATTACACTGCCCATTGAGAACTCCTCAGGCATATCTAGGTACTCGGCCCTACCCGCCATCATGGTCAGGAAGGTGCGGTTCCCTACAGGCACATAGCTGCCCTTGGGCGAGCACAGGCGCTCTGCTTCGTACCAGTCCCAGCTCTTGTACCGCTCTGCCCTGGTGCCCAAGCGCCGCATGTGACCAGAGGGCACCTCAACCACCCAGTCCCATGGTCCCGCCAAATTTTCCCCATAGCGAGAACGCCATCCCCACTGTAGGAAAAGCCTGTCGCCCCCCGGTGACCAACCTATCTCCTCGACTGGGCCGCGGCAGATCAAGCGCCGGCGTTTCCCCTCGACATCTAGCAGCCACAAGTCGTCCACGCTACCATCTGCAATACCGGCAACAGCGACCCAGTGACCGGTAGGGCTAACTTGCACCCAGTCCAAGGCCCTCAGCGCCGGCTTGCCTGCGAATAGCAGAGTCGCAATTGTGAGTACAAAGCCCGCGCCCACCAGGACACCGTAGGTTCCGAAGGTACGACCGACGCGCCGCCAGCTTTCCATAAGCGGTGTGCGCATAAACCCCCAGCCTGCCGTAACAACAGCCAGGAGCGCAATGACGATGAAAGTAGCGGCACGCGTCCCTTCTGAGGTATGCGGCGGCCACATCCCCAGCCACGGCCCCCAGCGGGCGGGCAAATAGTCATAGGCCAGGTAGAGATACAGTGCCAGCATGGCCGCGCCGAACAGGATCCCCAACCCGGCTGCGGCCATCGCTGAGCGCAGTAGCATTGATAGCATCAGCGTGAAGCCGAACAGCGCCACCAGCGTGGCTATCTGCAGATACTGCGGCATCGCGATCATTTCGGTATAGATGTTCCAGGCGTCGTGGCCGCGCATCTTCAGCAGCCCGCAGCAGGCCCCGTGTATCAGTACCAGCAGCAGCGCCAGCATCACCACTGTGACCGTCACCTTGACGGCCCAGAGCCGCGCCCGCGAGACCGGCCAGCAGCCCAGAAAGCTCAACTGCCCGCGACTCTCCCGCGCCATCACGTTGGCGCCACCCAACAGCGCCGCCGCCATGCTGATGAGCCAGCAGAAGCCCAGCGAGATGCCGACGAAGCGCTCTTTGTCCCAGTTGTACCACACATCCGCGATCCCCAGAGTGATCGCCGCGCCCAGTATCAGCACGAAGGCCGGCAAAAGCTCGCGGACTTCCTTCCAGATCAGCGCGCGCATCAATGGCTCCCCCCTGCCTCAGAGTTCTCCGGCGGCACGGAACTGGTCAATATCTCGGTCTGTACTCCGGTATCCGGATCAATACTGATTATCTTTCGCTTTTCGACAGTGACTATTATCTGCCCCTCCGCCGTCCAGCCGCCAATGTCAAAGTCAGTGAAGTCGGTCATCGCGCTCCCGGCGATGCGCCGCAGGCCGGACCCGGCGGCGTTACTGACCCACAGATGGATTGGCCCCCACTCAACAACCCTGTCGCTTGGGGATTGGGCTTTGTCTCGTACAACTTTGTGAGTTGCCAGCGCCACGCGCTTGCCGTCAAGAGACCAGTAATGCCAAGGCAGCGGTTCCTCGCCGCTGAAGTTACTTGTACCCAACTCTTTGATAACGCGCAGGTGCGCCAGATCAACCACGGCCATCTGTCGCCCATTCGTCTGCATCCACACGTATTGCTCGCCTGGCGACCAAGCGCGTCCTGCTGGCCGTCCGGCTACCTCTAGTCTCGCGCCGCTGCCAAGGTTCTCCAACGTCGCCACCGTGCTTGCAGATTTCGTCGCCAGGGTCTCCCACACAACCCAGCGCGCATGTGGCGAAAGCTTGATTGAGGCTGCTTCTTCCGGTCCCTGGGCCACTGCTCTGCCGAGCGGGCTCCCTGAGGGTAGCTCAGTCCGGGCAAGTGTGAGCCGACCCTTCTTGCTGTACGAGAAGTAAACAGCGGATTTATTCTCCTCCCATCCGACTACTGTCGCCTTCTGAGGCAGTTGCATCTCCAGCACGACAGGCCGCGGCTTCAGACGCACCAGGCTCGCCCCGTAGGACATGTAGGTGCCCTGCGCAGAGAATTGCGGGAGCGCACCCTCTACATATCCCAATTCCGCCAGCGAGGTCGTCCTGCCCTCAGCTACTTCAATCAGCCAATCCCAGCGCAAATGGGTGCGCGGCAGGAAGTGGAAATTTGCCCCGCGATCGCCCCAGGATACGAACACGCTCTGGCTATCGGGCAGCCAGGCAGCGAGCTCGACCGGTGGGCGGGCGAGACATTTCAACTCAGTGCCATCGGGCCGCATTCGCCACAGGCGACTACGCAAACGGTGATAGTGAGAATCGTCCCGGTAATCGCGGAACATCACCCATTCGCCGTCCGGGCTTACCTCGGCGTGTTCCACCCAGCCGATGTCTTCGGGCCCCGGCTCTCCGAGATAACGCACTCCGGTAAAGAACGCCGGGATGATGGCCAGGCACAGTATTGCGCCGGCGATGGTCGTGCGCCACAGCCGCTTACTGTAGGCTAAGGGCAGGGAGGCCATGTAGCCAGATCCTGACGCCACCAGCAGACCAAGGCCGAGTATCGTCGCCAGTATTGCCGGCGTGGACAATGAAGGCGTACTGTACAAGATGCCCAGTTGCGGCCCGAAGAAGCGCGGCAGCACATCGGCGGCCAAGAACATCCAGAGCATAAGTAGAAGCAGGCCTGCCAGCAAAGCCACCGCATTGGCCTCGAAGGGGTTCTTCCGCATCCCTGACAAGAAGAAGCCCAAGCAGAACAGGAAGAAGGTCGTGGCTGCGTGCAGCAATATCATGGAGGTTCCCAGGTCAGGCAACGTCTGCCTGAACGCATGCGCCCCTTGAGGCTCAGTGCCAAATGCCACCGCGTAGAGAAGCAGATACACTACAGCCAACATCAGCAGCGCCGTACACAGCTTTGCTGCCCAGATCGCGCCCCGGGATACCGGAAACGAACCTTGGAATGCCTCCGACCCGCGCCCGCGTTCGTGCGCCAGAGTGTGAGAGCCGGCCAATAGCCCCAGCAGCGGCGCGCCGAGCATGAAGAACACACTTGCAAGGACGCGGTGTTCCTCATCAAGCAACGGACCCCGCCAATACTCCACCAGCAGCAACACCAACGCCCCCAATACCACCACCAGCGCCGGTGCCAGCAGTTCGCGGAACTCTTTGTAGATGAGCGCCTTCATGGCGTTTACCCTTCGACTAGTGCAGGCCGGGGTCGCACGTAGGCAACGAATATATCCTCCAGGCTGCAGTCCTCGACCTTGATATCGGTCGCCCCTGCCGCCGCCAGCTTGTGCAGCTTCTCCTCAGCGCAATCGGCCCAGATGATGGCACGCTGGCGGCCCTCGCCCTCCTGCTGCAAGATGTCATCGTCCGCGATTGCCCTTGCGACAGCGGGGAAGGTCGCGACCACGCGCTTGACCGAAGCCTTGAGTTCCTCCAGGGGCCTTTGCACGATGAGCTTGCCCTGGTGCAGGATGCCCACCCGGTCGGCCACGCGCTCGACATCGTCAATGATGTGGGAGGAGAAGAACACGGTGGTGCCGGCTTCCTGCAGGATGCCGACGATACTTTCCATGAACTCGCGGCGCACTACGGCATCCAGGCCGGCAGTGGGATCATCCAGGACCACCAGCACCGGCCGCGAGGCCAGCGCCATTGTCAGTGCCATCTTGCCTTGCATCCCCCGCGAGAGCTGGCCGATGCGCCGCTCGCTCGGCAGCTCAAAGCGCGCCCGGAGGTGCTCGGCGAATTCCCGGTCCCAGTAGGGGTGGATATTGGCCCCGAACCACAGCATCTCCCGCACCCGCATCCAGTCGTACATCTGCACCCGCTCGGGCACGTAGGACACCGCCCGCTTCATCGCCACATCTTCCCGCAGCGGATTGAAGCCCAGCACCGACATCTCCCCGGCGGTGGGTTGGATGAAGCCCATCAGCATCTGGATAGTGGTAGTCTTCCCCGCGCCGTTGAGGCCCAGGTAGCCGTAAACCGACCCTTTCGGCACCTGCAGGTCAACGCCGTCAACCGCCACCAGCCTGCCGAAGCGCCTGGTCAGTCCGCTGGTTTCAATGGCAAGCTCAGTCATCGGCCTTCACCTCTGGATTAGTCTCTGCATCCCGGCTGGTTTTGTCTATGACCTCGGCGACCAGAGCCAGCAAGTCGTCAGGCTCGATCTGCAGGCTCCGGGCCGTGGCCGCGATCTCGACGAGCATCTCCCTGACCATGCGGCGACTCGCGGCCTGGCTGATCGCCTGGGCCTCGGGTGATACAAAGGTGCCGCTGCCCTGGCGGGAGGTGAGCAGCCCTTCGCTCTGCATTTCACGGTAGGCGCGGGCTACGGTGTTGAGGTTGATGCGTAATTGTGTGGCGAGGTCACGGACGGTGGGGACTTGCTCGCCCGGCTTGACCGCACCGCCGGCCACCGCCAGGCGCATCTGTTCCTTTATCTGCACGTACAGCGGGGTACTGCTTTTCGGGTCCACGGAAATATACATTGTACTAGTATTATAGTACAATCGGCCGAGTTGTCAAGGGCGTTGGGGAAGATCTTTTTCGCGAGGATAAACAAGTGAGGACGGGGGGCAGTCTAGGGCGCGCCTACGACGGCGGCCCTGACCATAGGCCTTTCCAGGGGGAGAGGGGACAACGGCAAGGGCACCTAACCCCCTGGCCCCCTTCCCTACCAGGGAAGGGGGCAATCCAAAGGGGGATAGGTGAGCGAATGATGCCCGACCCACGCGAGAATCCTTCCCAGCAAGAGGCGCGAGCCGCCTAATCAGAAGAGCTCAAACTCGGTGCCGAGGCCCTGTTGCTGGGCCCGCCGGTAGGCCAAATGCCCGGCCGCAACGTGGTTCACGGCCATGCCCGAATGCACAAACACGATCTTCTCCGTCTCATTCTCCCTGCCGCTCTGCTTACCGGCCACTATCTCCGCCAACTGCAGCGGCGCTGCCACTTGACCGCTGCTCTTCAGCAGCTCCTGATTCTCCCGGCTATCGATCACAACCCGATCAATCTTGCCGTACACATCCTCCCTATCTAACTCACAGCCGAAGCCCGATAAGGCAATAATCAGCGCCCCCGGCTTGATCCAGTCATACTTGACGATAGGCCGGCAGGGATTGATGGCGATCTCGGCTATATCCGAGGCCCGGATCGCCGCTTCCGCGCTGGCGGCGGCCTCAATGGCCAGGCCGGTCTCGGCGCTCATCTCTGTAACGTAGTTCGCCAGCACGTCTTCCTGCACGTCGAACGCCATTACGCTGCTGAGGTCGAAGAGCTCGTTGAAGGCTTGCAGATGGGTTCGGCCCTGATTGCCGCAGCCGATAATCCCGACAGTCTCCGCGCCTGCTCGGGCCAGGTATTTCGCGCCCACTGCGGAGAAGGCGGGCGTGACCAGCTCCGTCAGCCGCGACCTCTCCATCACCGCCAGGGGCATGCCGGTGGTCATGTCGTTGATGATCTGCAGCCCCACCGCATACGGCAGGTTATACCGGGTCGGGTTCTGCACACACGAGGCCGAAGAGGCGATCCCCTCGGCCTCGACATCGCCGCCGATATAGGCGGAGAAGTACTGGAAATTGCCGTGGACCTCGGGAAGTATCGCCGGATCGGCCTCAGCCAGCAGCGAGTAGATCGGTGAATTGACCGCCCGGCCTCCGCCCAGCAGCCTCTGGGCCTGCTCAACCGCCCCGATGATGTCGCCAATCCTGACGGCCTTATCCAGGTCGCTCTTTGACAGAATCAGCATGAGCCTGCGCTCCTTCCGGACTACTCACAGAGTGGCAACGACCTTGAGGTCGGTGACTGTGCAGCCTGGGTCCGGGTTCTCCACCGTCACCTTCACAAACCGCGCCCGAATGGCAAGATCCCGGGTCTGGCGGACCGTCTCGCCGGCGCTGACTGGCAAGACGCCGAACACCGGCTGTCCGGCACTATCGCTTTGCGCCTCGGTATCCCAGCATTTCCCGTCGTAGCTGGTATATATGTGCGTCTGTAGGCCGCAGGAGGCGGCGGTCTCGTAGCTGGCTTCGACCGTAAGCGTGAGGCTTTGCCCGGGCTCCAGACAGATGGCGGGATAGCAGTCGGCGATTTGGGTGCTCTCTCCGGGCTTCAGGGCCGGCCTTTCGAGGATGGTATTGTACGGCCTGCCGATGAGGGGAAGCTTCGCCAGGCCGAAGACATTGGGCGTGCCGTAATCATAGACCGCATAGCCTATTCCGGCCTCGGTAAGCAGCGGGCTGACGTGGCTGTAAAGATAGCCATCGTCAGGGTAGGTATCCCAGACACTCCTGGTGCTGCCGTACCAGTTTCTCAGATCGCGCGAGACCATCCAGCGCTCCGGGTAGCCTTCATTGCCCTCGGCGTCGAAGGCCCGGGCGCTGTCGTGGGTAATCAACAGGAAATACCAGCCCAGCAGCGGCACCAACCCGTGGGAATCATAGATCGCCAGGGCCTGGTCCTGGGCCACGACTACCCGCTCAAAGCAGTATTGCTCGCCGTCGTCGGAGGTCGCCAGGCCGACGAAGCCCTCGTTCTTGGCGTCGGCTGCTTGCACCAAGGAGGCGCTGAAGATCAGGAAGTATTGGCCCGCTTCGGCATTGTAAATCGGTATCGGCTTGGTCGGGGAGTAGGTGCGGCCGCCCAGATCGAACCTGCCTAAGACCCGCTGCTTATTGCCCCAGTTCTTGCCATCCTGCGAGGTGACCCGCACCGTCGAGAAGAAGTCCCGGCCATCCGGCTCGCGCCCGCGTCCGGTATAGAGCATCTCGTAGGTGTGCGAGCCGGGGATGCGGAAGACGTAAGGCGTATGATTCTGCCCGGCGGGATTATCCTGCCTCGCCGGGTCTATCCCGTCCTGCTCCCATGTCTCCGTCATGGTCACGACGGGGTTGCCCGGGTAGCGCGTCAGGCGTTCGGGAGAGCTGCCGTAGGCCAGGCCGATCTGCATGTGGTCTCCGGTGCCGGTACCGGTGCCGCAGTAGTACAGCTTGAACCGCTCCGCCTCGGGGGCGGAGGTGTCAAACAAGAGCATCGGGTCTCTGACGCGCTCGTCGTCCCATGCGCCGGGCTGGCCGCGCTCGAAGATGGGGTTATGGTGGTAGCGGAAGTTATTGAGGCTGCGGTTGAGCGGGAACTGCTCCAGCGCTAACATGTGACCGGACAGATCTGTCTCAATACCGGCGTTGGTCTGCATTGTTGCTGTCCTCCCCAAGGCTTCGACACCATCTTACTTACAGTTTTTCGCACCGCCGTGCTAAGGCTTTTGCGCTAGAGCCGCCACTTCCTGCTCAGTCAAAGCACGGTTGTAGATCCGCAGATCGCTGAGGCAACCGTTGAAGTAGTCGTGCGCGCCCGAACCTATCCGCAGCGGCATGTCGTTGGATAAGTCATAGTCGCTCGAAGTGAAAGCGGATGAGGCGGCGACCGCTTCCCCGTTGAGATAGAGCTGCAACTTGCCGCCCGCTCTGACGGCGGCCAGATGTTGCCAGCCGGCGGGTAGCTCCCGGTCATAGGTCGCGCTCTTGCCCGCCTCCAGGCACAGCACGTGCCCCGAGGGCAGCGTCCCGGCATAGAGCTTGCCGTCGTAAACCGCCATCGTCCAGACCCGCCGATAGGTCACCTCGGGCGTGAAGTCGAGCCGGCCCACCAGCGTCCACTGATTCTCCCCGTCATACCGATAGACCTGGGCCAGCGGCAGAGTCCCGGCATAGAGCTTGCCGTTATACACGGCCATGGCCATTATCTCCTTCTCCTCGCCGCAGCGACCGCAGTTGACCCAATTCGTGCCGCCCTCGTAGCGGTAAACCGACCCGCTCGGCCAGGTCCCGACATACAGCTTGCCCGCATAGACGGCAAAGGAGTAGGTCTGAGTATTGTCCTCCTGCTTGCCGCAGAACTCCCACTCCTCGCCACCCAGATACCGCCAGACGCCGGCACTGCCGTTGCCGGCCGAGTACAGGCCACCGTTGTACACAGCCAGCGATATGGCGCGCTCGTCGGCGGGGATCCCACAGTGGCTCCAGGTGGCCTGCCCGTCATAGACAAATACACCGTGGCTTTTCATCGGTAGGGCGAACAGTTGCCCCCGGTAAACCGTCAGGGCGTGGACATCATCCGCTGCCCCTAGCTGACCGCAATCCACCCATTGCTTGTCGCCTGCGTAACGGTACACATGCCCGCCCGGGGTCTCGTTGGGCGAATCGGGAAGCGCCGATCCGCCTGCCCGATAGAAGCCGGTGCCGGCATAGAGTTGCCCGTTATAGGCAGCCAGCGCCGTGACGGAATTGCTCCCGTCAGGACTGCCGCAATTCTCCCAGTTGGTGCCGCCCGCATAGCGATAGACGGTGCCGGCCTCATCGGCCTCGGTCTCGAAGGTGCCCACGTAGAGCTCGCCCTCGTACACGCACATCGCATAGTCCAGCACCGCATTGCCGGGCCGGCCGCAGTCGGTCCATTCCGCGTCAATCCGCCCGTTGTCTATACCGAAGTGCACGTGGCGGTAGTTGCTTTGGCTGGAGGTCACGCCGGCGTGATTCTTGATGTTGAGGTTGAAGCCCCGGCGGCTCACGGGGTCGTACTTGCTGACGATGTCGCCGATGACATCATCCAGCTTCTCGTAGGTCTTCACCCAGACGGCGATGGAGAAATCGCCGGCGCCGAGATTGAGCGAGGGGCTGTTGGGAACCTCGATATAGTCACTGCGCCCGTCAAATAGCCCGGCTCCACCCGGCGAACCGTCAACCCCTTTGGCCTCCAGGCCGACGCCGTGGTTCTGTCCGTGGTTGCCCATGCCGGAGTAGTCCTGGCAGTCGCCGGCCAGCTTCCAGTGGCCGATCAATCCCTCATCTGCAGCGTAGGTCATCATGCACACCTCCATAGTCAGACATAGCACGGCTACTACTGCCCATTTTGTCCTGGTCACAGCTCTCGCCTCGCACACTGTAAACGCGCATTGGTTTCGCGATTCATTCTGGTACGCCTCGGCTTTCCCTCTTATAGTCGCATAGTTCGGGCTTCCAGTCTGCGCCGCTGCAGTGAGGCGCTACATCTCCATTATCCTGCGGATGGCGGCGGCGGTATCCTCCAGGGAGGCCAGGGCCGGCGAGACCTCGGACAGCAGCGCCCCGTCATAGCCGAGCTTGCGCAACTCCGCCATCACCGCCGGGAAATTGACATCCCCCTCCAGAAGCGGCGTCCACTCGTAGCCCTGGCGCTTGAAGTCCTTGAAATGCACCTTCATCAGGTGCGGGCCGCAGATGCGCACCCAGTGCTGCGGGTAGCCGAAGACGGTCATGTTGCCGGTGTCGAAAAACAGCCCGACCCGACGGCTGCCGACCTCATCGCAGAAGCGCGCGAACTCCATCGGGCTGAGCAGGAACTTGTTCCATACATACTCGACTGCGATATTGACCTGCATCTCCTCGGCATACGGGGCCAGACGCTGCAAGGCCTGCAGGGAGTTGGCATAGGCCTCGTTGTAATACAGCTCGTCGCTGAGCGCACCCATAGTCAGCAGCATCGTGTCCACGCCGAGGCCCCTGGTTACCTCCAGGCAGCGCTTGATCGTCTCGAGGCTGGCCGCCCGCACTGCGTCATCATTAGTCATGAGGTCCTTGGGCGACTCCCTGACCAAGGCGCATACCGAGGCCAGCTCGATGCCGGCATCGGCGGCGATGGCGGCGAGCTTCTGCAGTTCGGTAGCCGAGGTCTCCAGCGTCAGGTCGCCTGCATCGGTGATCGTGGCCTCCAAGGCCTCGTAGCCGGCAGCCTTGGCTTGCTGTACGGTCTCGGCAAACGACCATTCTCGCGGGGTGATAATCCCGCTAAGCCCGACTTTCATTGGCCAGTCCTCCTTCAGCCGTTCACAGCGCAACGCCAATCATAGGTGACACATCTCTATTCCCTGCGGCGCGCCGTTCACCTTTGCCGGCGGGTATGGAAGGAAGAGTGACAGTTGCAGCGAAATACACTGCAAGATAACTCGATAAGGAGACCTCCTCAATCATGGCTAAGAACGCTTATGAGACATTACCGGTGGCTGCTGAGGCTGAGGTCGTAGTGATCGGCGGCGGACCGGGAGGCTTGTGCGCGGCGGTGGCGGCAGCCGAAGAGGGCGCCGACGTGCTGCTGGTCGAGCGCTACGGATTCCTTGGTGGGATGGCCACGGCGGGTCTGGTCAATCCGTTCATGTCGTATTTCGCGGGCGAGGAGCAAGTCAATGCCGGCCTGTTTCAACGGCTGATTGAGCAACTGGAGGCCAAAGGCGGCTGGAGTCAGCGCCGCAAATCGCGCCGGGCCTTCGACCCACGCATCATGCGCTTCGCCTGTGATGCCCTGGTGCAGCAGGCCGGTGTCAGGCTGTTGCTGCACACCTTTCTGGCGGATGCTGTGGCCGGTGAAGGTAGCATGCGGCTGGGGGTGGTGGCCGGCAAATCGGGCCTGCGGGTAGTGCGAGGCTCTCTGTTCATAGACGCCTCGGGAGACGGGGATCTGGCCGCGTGGGCGGGCGCGCAGTTCGAGAAAGGCCGCCCGGAAGACGGTCACAGCCAGCCGATGACCCTGTGTTTTCGCATGGTCGGTGTTGATGAGGAGGCGATGCCTCCGCGCGACGAGATCAACCAGCTTTACGATGCCGCCAAGGCCGCCGGCGAGATTGACAACCCGCGCGAGAACGTGCTGTTCTTCTACACCCCGCGCGAGGGCGAAATCCACTTCAACACCACCCGCGTCGTCAAACACGATGCCACTGATACCGCGTCCGTGACCGAAGCGGAACAGATCGCCCGCAAGCAGGTGGAAGAGATGGCGCGGTTTCTGTGTGACAAGGTAGCCGGCTTCGAGAATGCCTACGTTGCGGAGATCGCCGCGCAAACAGGTGCCAGAGAGTCGCGGCGGATTATGGGCGATTACGTGCTGTGCGAGGAGGATGTGCTGACGGCGCGCAAGTTCCCTGACGGCATCGCTCGCGGCTCGTACCCGATTGACATTCACAATCCCGCCGGCACCGGCACGGTCATCAAGCCGCTGCCGCCCGGGGAGGCCTACGACATCCCCTACCGCTGCCTGTGCCCGCTGGGGTTTGAGAATCTGCTGATCGCCGGCCGACCGATCAGCTCCGATCATGCAGCCCATTCTTCGCACCGCGTGATGCCGATCGCCGCCTGCAACGGTGAGGCTGCGGGAGTGGCTGCGGCGCTGTGTATTCGCGATGGTTGTGACATCAGAAGTGTGGACGCCGAGGAGTTGCGAGCCACTCTCAAGGGACGCGGTGCCAGCATATATGAGGCCGCAGCAGCCGGCACCGGGAGCGAATGAATGTACCCGGGAACCACCGCCGAGAGTGCTGTCGGCAATACGGTCGCCCTGATGGTCGCGCTACTGCTGATCGCCTATCCGTTCTACCGCGTGCTGGGGATGCTGCTGGAACGGAGCATTGACGGGCTGGAGGCGACCGTTTACTTCGGGGTGCTGCTGGGCTTCGTCGCCGGGATTGTTACCACGTGGGGGACGGCGCTGGGCTTCCTGCTGTTTCTGATGCTGGTGGTTCTGTGTTTCGGCTACCGGCTGATCGAGAGAACCGCCGAGCGCCGCGCCCTAGACGCCATGGACGCCGAGGACCTGGCCGAATGTGATGCGGCCATCGCACGGGCCCCAGGCCTCAAATGGCCCTATGAGCGGGCGGTGACGATCTGCCGGCGGCGCGATGAATACGCGCGGGCGATAGAGTATGTGGAGCACTACCTGGCCGAAGTCGAGCATGATGCCGGCATGCAAAGGGTCCTGGAGCGGCTGAAGGCGGTGGTCAGGCAACGCAGCACCGGCGCGAAGGTGTGCCCGGAGTGTGGCACGGAGAACTACCCGGGGGCGACGGAGTGCCTAGCGTGCGGGCGGGCGCTGGCCTTGCCCACTGACCTGCTGGCCGGCTGTGCCACCGAAACCGGCCTGAAGGCGCTGTCGGCTACGGGAATAACGCTGACTGTCGCCGGCATCGTCCTGGCAATAGTGGGAGCCAATGGTCTGCTGGTAGGGGTGCTGTTCGCCGGCGCGTTCTTCGGCTCTGTAGCATATCTGTACCTGCGGAGTTGAGAGCTGAGCAATTCCGGAATCTGAAGCAACTTCTTCAAGGCGGTGACGGGTGATGCAGAAGTGCGAACAGGTCAAGATGCTGTTGAGTTGGGGGCTGGTGGTGCTGGTAGCCACCTCCCTGGGGTGCTTCAAGGTTGACATGGATGTCACCCTCAAGCCGGACCTGGGGATGGAAGTGGGCATGCAGATAGCAGTGCCGCTGGAGATAGCCAACCAGATGGAGAGCGCAGACTTCGGTGACCTCTCCGGCATGGATGAGGTGAAGGTCGAGGATACCGAGACAATGCGGGTCGTCAGCGGCATCGCGACGGTAGGGGCCGGTGAGCAGCTAGGGCCTGAAGAGCAAGCGAAGATGCAGATGATGCGGCAGAAAGTGGCCCACCGGCTCAGCACGCGCTATGTGTTTGTTATGGACTTGCCGACCGGAGAGCAGCTCGCGCCCGGGCAAGAAGAAACCGCCGAAAAGGGCGCTGCGGATGAAGAAGAGCCGGACTTTGAGGGCATGGCGGCTCTGATGGCGGGGCTGATGTCGTCGCTGAAGATCACCCTGACCGCGCACATGCCGGGGCGGATAATTTCCACCAGCGGGACGCGCCGGGATGACCACACCGCGCTGTTTGAGATGAGCCTGCAGGACTTCGCCGCCGAGGCTCCGAGGCAACTGACGGCGGTGAGCAGGCTGCCGAACTACACGAATCTGGGCCGGCTGGCGGACCAGATTATCGCCGCCGGAGGTGACCCCGAGGTGGCAGCACGACTCGCGGAATACCTCGACTGGGGCCTTCTGCCCGATCCGCCGGTGCAAACCGACGTCAAGTACAAGCTCAGCGCCGATGACTACCGGCAGCTTGCCGAACTGATCGCGAGGCTGGACGAGCAGCTCGCGCCCGGGATGACCGAGGCCGTAATCAGCAAGCTGGGGCTCAACAAGGACCGCGTAGAACCGGCACAGATCCGCAAGGCCCGCCAGGCTGCGGACAGTACCGACCTGAGGGCGATGGCTGTCGAGAAGGTAGTCGTAACATTGAAATAGACGGTGGGGCGGGTGCAGCTACCACCCACGCGGGCGCACGCCGTATTTGTCCATCAAGGCCAGCAGGTTCTCGCCCAGGATCTTGCGTTTGTCGGCCTCCGGGATCCGCGCGTACATGATCGGCCCCAGGCCCCAGGCTATCGGCAGATCGGTCAAGTCCGAGCCGAAAAGCAGGCGGTCGGCACCGTAGATCTCCACGAACTCCTCGGTCTGCCCCCAGCGCAGCAGCGGGCAGGTGCAGATGAACAGATTATCCACCGCTTTGGTGACCTCGCCATAGGTGCTGTTGGCATGGCCGGTGAAGAAGCAGGCGTCGGGGTAGGTCTCGCAGAGCCGCTGCATCTGCGTCGGTGAGCCCCAGTCGTGGTTGAGGATAAAGTGGCCGTGCTCGTGGGCGAACCGGCAGGCGACATCAATCAGCGGCCCCTCGGTGGGATAGCCCTGATAGCGCGCGATCAGCTTAATGCCCCGCATCCCCAGTTCAAGCCCGCGTTCCAGTTCGGCAAGCATCAGCGTCTCGCCGTGGTTGGGATTGAGCAGCGTGAAGCCGACAAAGTGGTCGGGATACCGGTTCACGACCTGAGCCGTCTCGTCATTGCCATAGGTCTCATCACCGAATACTCCCTCGAGGCTGAAGACACAGCAGGCGCGCACCCCGAGGCGGTCCATCTCGGCGACGATATCGGCCGGCGTGTCCTGCACCACGTGCCTGGGACTGCACCAGCCGATGTGACCGTGGCAATCGTAGAACTTCTCGCTGCGCAGGGGCAGGCGTTCCCGGGCGGCCCGGTGCAGGGCATCCACCGGCTCCGGTAGCTCCACCTCGTCGCTGACGAACTCCAGGTTGGGATTCCATGACAGCAGATCGCGCATGTTGCCGCCGGCGATGAGAGCCAGCTCTGGTTCCGAAATATCGGAATAGTCGAGCTGCATCAGCGCGGAGGCCGGGGTGCGCTGGGGAAGCTGGGAGCCCCACACCAGCCGCTCGGCCCCGAACTGCCGGCAGATGAACTCGATGCGCTTATGCAGCCAGATCGCCGAGAGGTCCACCCTCAGGTTGGGACAGGCCGCCAGGGCCTGGTACATGGTGCGCTGGCTGCCATAGATGCGGTTCTCGGTGACGACGACCGGAAGCTGCGGGAAGCGGCGGCATATCCGCACCACGTTGGGCCAGTCGGTCGCGTCAATCTTGCCGGCGTCCAGCAGGTCAGTGGGACAGAGGAACAACGGCACCCGGGCTCGCTCCAGCTCCTGCAGGAGGTCGTCTATCGCCCATTCCTCAAGGGGGATGCTGAACTGACCATAGAAAAGAAACAGTGCCCCGACGCCCAGATCGTGCATCTGCCGGACCAGTTCGGTCGGCGGCGGCAACTCCCGGCTGTGGGTCATCAGGCCGGCCCAGGCCGGGTGCAGTCGGGGATGGTCGCGGGTGCGCTCGATGATCCGCTGATTGCCGGCCAGCGGATTGGTCGAGGCCGAAAGGCTGTCAATGACCAGCGCCTCATGGATGCCGAAATGGTCCATGGCCTGGAGGATCGCCTCGGCACTCTCCGGCTGTCCGGCGGGCATGTGGACGTGCCGGCCGAGGTAACAACAGGCGTCGAAATGGATGATATTGTCCATAGGCGAGTTCCCCGCTTCGTTGTGTGACCTGATACCGTCACCGCCGCAGGTGCTCGGGTCAGATACCTTGTAGAGTCCGCAGCAGCGCCAGGGCGATGGCGATGTGCCCACCTCGGGCCGGATGGACCGGCTCCAGACAGAAGGTCTCGCTTTCCACGTACTTGAGGCAGTTGGCGAATATATCGTTCATTTCGACCAGCATCGCGTCGTACTTTTCCGCCATTTCGTGGACTACCGCGATGTAGTCGGGGATTATCTCCAGTACTCGCCTGCGGAAATTGTCCCGTGAGCTGATGCTGATATAAAAGGGGTCAATCAGCACGATGTCGGCCTGGGTTTGCGCCCGGGTCCGCGCCATCAGCCAGTCGTAGATCTCGCGATACCGCTCGAGGGGCACCGCCTCGGGATCATCGGGAGCGCGCAGGTAAGTATGCAGGTCATTGATGCCGATCATTAGCGTCAGCCAGTCCGGCTGGTGGCGGATGACGTCATCATCCCAGCGTTCCTTGAGATCAGTAGTCTTGTTGCCGCCGATGCCTTTGTTGAGGAAGGTGATGCTGCGCTCCGGATACAGAGCAGTCACCATCTCGCGGAAGATCGCGGCATAGCCCTGCCCATAGGGTGCAGCCTCGGCTCTGCGGCCCGCATCGGTGATGCTATCGCCCTGCATAACAACCTTCTGTCCATCTTTGATTAAGAAGTCGTTCACGAAGATCTCCTCCAGATTCCCGGCGCCTTGTGGGCGTATGCTAAGTAGCAGACTGAAACCGGCCCGCACGGTGCACCGGACGCCGGTTTCGTGGGCAACTTCGACAGAGGGAGGGCAGTACCTTCCCCCCCCAGATAACAATTTCAGGCGTGCCGGCCTGAGGCTGGTCAGGAATTGTGCTAGCGCGGAATAGAGGATTCATCTGCTCCATGTCCAAGATAGAGGCAATGAACAACGACAGGCCCGACAAATCGGCGGGAGCTTCGCAGATGCGGAAGATGCGATTCCTGGCCCATTTGCCGAACTTTGTGAAGCTGTATTGGCGACTGTTCCGGGACCCGCGCGTCGGCTGGCTGGCCAAGCTGGTGCTGGTGGCAGGGATAGTTTATCTGTTCATGCCCAGTGATCTTCTACCCGACTTTCTGGCCCCGCTGGTGGGCCTGGGGCTGCTGGATGACGTGCTCGTAGTGTACTTTGCGCTGAAGAGCTTCATCCGCCTGTGCCCTCGCAGCGTGGTTGAGGAGCACGTGCATCTGATAGACCAAGGCGGATAGGCTGCGGTGCGGCGGGAAAGGAGCTGAGAATATGGCAGCGGTCGAGCAGGATGTGAGCGGCTTGCGGCTCCGGCAGTTCAACTGGCGCAACGACCGGCTGGCCGTGCTCAGCTTCCAGTACGAAATCTATGAGACCAATTTCCCGGGTTGTAGGGTGGATGAGGAATTCCTTGAGGAGTACAGCTTCAATCTGCGCGAGGCGGTCAGGAACTCCAGTGAGAACTTGCTGGTGCTCGAAGAGGGCGGCGAAGTGGTGGGCTTTATCTGGATGTCGCTGCTGTCAACCCTAGTCGATTCCTGTGTCGGCTATGTCAAGAATATCTACGTGGCCCCACACCTACGCAGCAGGGGCTATGGCCAGCGCTTGTTGGAGGCGGCTGATGAATGGTTCCGCAGCAACGGCGCTACCAAGGCGACCCTCGATGCCAGCGTCGGCAACCAGCGCGCGGTGAGCCTCTACCAATACGCCGGATATGAGATCACCCGCTACCGCATGGAAAAGCACTACAGCGACGCGGATGACTGAGGCCGCGACGCAGACACCAAAGGTGAGGCAGTTGGCCGAGACCAACCCATCGGAAGAGGCGCTTGAGGAAGAACTTGCCGAAATCGAGTTGCTATGCGAGCAGCGCAACTACAACCGGGCGCAGACCATCGCCCAGCAGCTTCTGCGCGCTCACCCGACCAGTGCGCGAGTGCATGAGGTAATGGGAGATGTCGCAGCGGCGCGGGAACACCACGCCGAGGCCGTGCAATGGTACGAACTGGCGCTGCAACTGGGCTTCCATCAACGAGTGATGGACAAAGTCAGTGAGCAGAGGCGCCGGCTGGAGCAAAGCCAGCAGCCGGAAGCCGCAGATGTCACCGCAGAAATGGCGCAGCAGCCCCACTACCGGCTGATTGCGGCGATTGCCGGCGGACTGGTGCTGTTGGCATTCGTGCTTTTCTTAGTATTCGCGATCAAGGGCAGTAGGCCGTCCGAAGGCGAGACCGGTCCGGCGCGACCGCGGGCAGTCGCCGACAGGACCACGCGTACCAGTACCAGCCAGCCGAGTAGCGAAACGGAGCCGACTACGGAGCGCCCCAGCCCCGCCGCCTCCACCCGAACGCGCCAGCCGCAGACCCGCCACAGCCCGGTTACGGCTCCGCAACAGCCGCAGCAGCAGAACCTCCCACCCGTCCATCTGACCCGCGAGATCGGCGCGCCGCTGACCGATCAGGACCGCAAGCTGCTGAAGGCCATCGGCTCGCTCACCTGGCCCGGCGGCAGCAGTCTCTCCGGCAATGTCAACGCTATGGTTGACCCCTTCACCAGCTACGCCTTTATCACCATCGAGCTGCCGGCTTCGCTGCAGAGCTCGGCGCAGTTCACCACAGGCCTAAGCATATCCTACCAGGTAGCGGTAACCGCAATGAAGCAGGATACCAGCCTGCGGTCGCTGACGGTGCGGGTGATCGCCCCCGTCACCGTCGGTGACAGCGAGACGGTGCTGACGGTCTTCCGCGGCAACACCAACCGCACCACTCTGGACCGTTACCTACAGAGCGAGGTTGTGCCGGGCGCCAAGGAGATCTGGGGCGAGGTCTTCGCCACGACCTGGTGGAACCCGTCGGTGCCGGTGGATAAGCCCTTCGAATGACAAGCCAGGCATCGGCATGTGAGTTGCAGGGAGCAGGCCCCGCCTAGAGTGAGCGCAAAAACTCCACCGCCTTGCCAATATCGCCGACCGGATCCTCGCCAGTTTCGCGCTCAATGGCGAAGTATCCGTCATAGCCGGAGCCGATTAGATAGCCGGTGTAGCGCGGCCAGTCAACCCAGCCCTCGCCCAGAGGCACCTCCTGGCGGGTGCCATCCTCATGCACCAGCGCATCCTTGGCGTGGGTATGGACGATGGCATCGGCCAAGGCCAGGGCACCTTCGTTGGGCTGGTACTTCTCGATCCATTTGAGCTTGTCATAGGGCTCGCCGAGCTGCTGGGCGTAGCGGGCCGGCCACAGGATCATATTCCCGGGGTCCCAGTTGATGCGCAGGTACTGGCTGCCCACTGCGTCGAGCAGGCGGCGCAGCACAAAGGGCGGCTCCGGACCGGTCTCAATCGCCAATCGCACGCCCACCTTCTCGCCGTGCTCGGCAAGCTGTCCCATGCCGTCGAGAAAGCGCTGCCAGGCCGGCTCGTTGGGATCTTCAGGCATAATGCCACAATGGCCCTGCCAAATATCCGTCTCCAGGTCGGCGGAGAGGTCCATAATGCGCCTGCCCCACTCGATATTCGCCTCCCAGTCCTCTGCCTCACCCAGGTCAACATTGCCGCCCCAGGCCGATACGGCCGATATTTCCAGCCCCAATGAGGCGATATGGCGTGCCAGCTTTTTGCGGGCCGCGGCGTCGAGGTTCTCAGGAGTGAACGGGCCACCTCCGACTGAGACGTGGATGCCGGGAACGCCCATCTCCGCCACCACTTGCATGCCCTCGTAATAATCCATGCGTAGGTTGCTGAGCATGACGGCGATCTTCAGGTCAGCCATCCTTGGTCCTCCGATTTGCCAATTGTCAAGAGCTATCGTGCCCAGGTTTCGCCACCGGCGGCCGATACCCTTTGCGGCCAATAGATTTCACGAGGCCGCTAGCGTCATTGCAAGACAGAGGGGGACTGGGTTATAATCATAATAGGTACTATCTAACGCGGAGGGCAGTGTGGAGGCTTCGTGCCATTCTCGGATAAGGGGATACACAAGTGTTGCGTAAGAGGCTCTTGGCTAGTGGGCTGATAGCTGGAATCGTGCTCTGTCTATCTGCTACGACAGGGCTTACAGAGGGGGAGGGTGCACTTACGCTCAGCCCCGAAATGGCAGAGAAGCTGGAGAGTGGCGTGGTTTTCATCCATGTGGAGTGGAAGGATAGCGACGCCGCGATTCAGGATTCGTGGGGCAGCGGCTTCTTCGTCAGCGAACACGAAATCCTTACCAACCACCACGTGGTCGCCGAGGCGCTGAGCCGCCCGGGCACCAGGATAACGATTCGTACCCACTCCGGCACTCGCCACACCCAGCGCTATGAGGTGTATGTAGAGGCGGTATCCGAGGCGGACGATTTGGCGCTGCTGACGGTGAGAAAGCCTCTGGCGGGTGTCCAGCACCTGTCACTTGGTGCCGAGGAGCCGGCCAAGAACTCGGTGGTATTAGGCTTCGGTTTCCCGATGGGCAACATCTTCGACCCCAACCCGAATGGTCCGGGAGTGGCAGTGCGGCGCGGGTATGTCAGCCGTGTCACCCATGATGGTGCGACTATCGAAGCGGATATGAACATAGACCACGGCATGAGCGGAGGCCCGGCCGCCAACGGTGAGGGCCTGGTGGTAGGTATGGTCAGCTCAATGGGAGGCTCCTCGGACAACCCGACGGCCTTCGCCTTTTTGATCTCGGCCAAGACCATCATGCAGTTCCTGCAGACTGCGGGCAGCGAAGTTATGGCGGCAAAGCCCGGCGACACCAAACCGACCGCAGGCACCCAGGTGACCGGCCCCAGGCCCGGCGAGAGGAAGCTGCGGTCGTTTTTCTCTCTGGGCATGGCGCTGCGGCTTGGCACCCTGATTACCAGCCTGTTCGAGGACCGCTCACGAGCCGTTGACCCGGCGCTGGTGCAGACGGCCAAGCGCAATGCTGGCAACGCCGTAGCCTACCTACGGGAGCTCGAAGCCCCCGCCGGACTGATCTCCAAGGGTGAGAAAATTAAGCAAGTACTGGAGGCCGGTGAGGACATAAGCCAAGCCGCGAAGGTGTCGGCCGACCTCGAAAAACAGTGCGACGAGTGGGCCCTGTCGGGCGAGGTTGTTGACAGTCTTGAGCGGCTCAATTACGCCTTCGGGGCCTGGGTTCAAGAGATGAGTCTGGGCTTGATAGATGCGGCCAAGGACCGCGAGACCTGCCGCATGTTCCAGACCGGCGCAGAACTGCAGAAGGCCCCCGAAGCCGTACTCTCGCTGCTCACCGACATTCAAAAAGCACTGGTAGCAATACACGAGCAGCGCTCGGTCACCAGCAAAGATGTCATCGCCAAGAAAGCCGAGGCCCTCATCTCCATCGGCTTCTTGGGACCGACCGCGGGCGCTGCGGCAACCACCGCCGATAAGACTATCCGGGGTGACGCTACTGAGCAAGGCCGGCCGGGAACCAATCGCATCAAGGTACCGGTCCCCTAATGCCTGGCCACGTACCAGCCTTGTCCGTCCACTGACGTATAGCCAAAAAGTCATTTCTGGAGATGCAAATGCGGTTCAATCAGGTGGAAAAGCCTCGACGCGACTCCAAGATACCGTTGTACGTGCAGATAATCGAGAACGTCTCTGAGGCTATCCGTAAGGGCGTCCTGCAGTCAGGTGATCGGCTGCCACCGCAGCTAGAGCTGGCGGAGTACCTGGGCGTCAGCCTGGCGCCTGTCAAGCAGGCGCTCAGCGAGCTGGAGAAGCAGGGGATAGTGGCCCGCCGCCAGGGCCTGGGCACCTTCATCAGAGACATCACGCCGGTGCGCGAGGAGCGGATTCAGTACACCAGAATACCGTGGTTCCACCGCGAGATGGACGAGCGCGGCCTCAGCCCCTCCGCGCAGGTGCTCGAACTCAGCAAGCTGCGTGCCGGCTCCGACAAGCAGGTGCAGGAGGAGCTCAAGCTGCAGGCCGAAGACGAAGTGGTGCTGCTCAAGCGGGTGCGGCTGGCGGATGACATGCCCCTGGCGAATCAGACGGCCTATTTCGTGGCCGCCAAGGTGCCGGGACTGGTCGAGCGCAACATCGGCAGCAAGGAGTCAATCACCCAGATCCTGGCCGACGAGTACGGCCTGACCATCGCCGCCGCCCAGCAGCGCATCAGTGCCGATGGGGCGACTGCCGAGGATGCCAGATACCTGAATGTCGTCGAGGGCGGCCCGCTGCTGCTAATCGAGCGCACCTCATATCTGGAAAACGGCGAGCCGCTGGAGTTTTTGCGCGACCGCCGCCACCCCTCCTGGACCTTCACCGCATGGCTGAGCCGCCAGTAAGCGCCCCAGGCTCCGGCTGCTCCGCCTGTCTCACCCCGCCTGCAACTGCCGGTCTCCGTGGGCCCTGAGCAGCCCGGCCACCAGCACCAGCGCACAGATACACAGCAACGGCCAGTCCCCCCACTGGTGATACGTCGAAAGCTGCCGGCGAGCATAGACATCCGCCGCCGCCACCCCGGCCATATTGACGGGTACGTCTGAAAGCGGCCGGCCATAGGGGTCATATATCGCCGATATGCCGGTAGAGGCGGCCCTGATGACGTAGCGGCGCGCCTCCGCGGCCCGCAACGGGGCCGTCGAGCTGTTGTGCCGAAGCTCGGCGCTGCGCTCGGCCCAGGCGTCAGAATTGAGTATGACGATAACATCCGCCCCGAGGCGAGTCACCTGGCGCGCCGGCTCCGGGAAGATCGCCTCAAAGCAGATCAGCGGCCCGAGCTTTACCCCGGAAACCTCCATAATCTTGCGCTCCGGGCCTCGGCTGAAATCCTCGCCGCGTAGCGGGTAGCGTTCCAGGAACTTCCAGCGCCCCCGCACCGGCACATATTCACCGAATATCACCAAATTGATCTTGCGATACGTGTCCAGGTATTTGCCCTGGGGAGAGACTAACAGGGCCGAATTGTAGAGCTTGCCGTTGTCCCGCTCGAGCGCCCCGACCAGCATGTGTGCCCCCAGCTTCTGTGCAATCCCGGCGACCCGGTTCCGCACCAGGGGGTAGGCGTTGATGTCGAGCCCGATCGCGGTTTCGGGCCAGACTACCAGATCGAATCTGCCGGGCAGCTCCTCGGACATTTCCGCATAGCTGTTGATGGCAGCGGTTACCTCGTGGAACTGGGCAGGTGTGCTCAATGAGACATTCGCCTGGACCGCCGCTGCGCGCAGACTGGCGGTACTTGGGGCGCCCCCGGGAGCGCCGTGGATTATCAGAGCGCCCCAGAGGTAGGTGATGAACACCAGCGAATACACCGCCAGCATAGTGTGGCTGGCGGCGCGATTACGCTGCGGACGGGAAGCAGACGGCGGGTGGTACCAGTTGTCGGGCAGGAAGGCCAGTAGCAGAATCGCCAGCCCGGCATTGGTCAGGGCGATCAGGAAGCCGACGCCGTAGCTGCCCATCAGACTGGCGAACTGCAGGACCGGTAGCAGATTGCACTGGCTATAAGCGAGGTGGCCGAAGGTGTACGCCAGCGGGCCGGCGTGGCCGCGAGCCAGCTCCACAAGCGTCCAGGCTGCCGCTACGCCGACAACCCGCAGCCCCGCGCTTTGCACAGTAGCCAGCCCTGCTACGATCAGCCCGAAGAGACCGTAGAACAGCCCTAGGAACAGCGCCACCGCTAGTACCGGCAGGAAACCGAAGGTGCCCAAAAAGTAATTGATCCCGCCCATCATCAGCGCGCCGAACAGCCAGCCGACAAAAAAGCCCTGGGCCGGGCGGAGTTGGCTCAGGGCTAGGATCAATGGTACCAAACCGGCCCAGGCCAGGGGGCTGAAATTGGCCGGCGGGAAGGCCACGAATATCAGCACCGCCGCGGCCGCCGCCAGCTTGACGAGCAGGGAAACCGGCTGCCCGCCGCGCGTCCGCCAGGGCCCGGCTCGGAGGCTGTCGTCGGATGCCGACATTTGCTGCATGCCTCCACAATCAGGAAGCCGGCGCGCGCCTGTGGCCGCCGGCTTGCCTGGTGATCATGACTATGCTCATGCGATCGCGAGACATACTGCCGCCCCGGTCGTGCCTCAATAGCGCTTCTTGCGACCAGTTGACTTTTTCTTCTTACGGCGCGAGCGGCGCGTTTCCCGTTTCTCTTCGCGGGCCTTGGCCTCCGCCTGACGTATCGTCTCGCGGGCGCTGACCTTCTCAGCCCCGGCGTCCTCGCGCTCTTCTTCCGGCGGCTGCTCTGCGTCGGCGGTGTCAGCTTCTGCGGCCGGCTCTCTTCTGCGCGCGGCACTAGGCCGGGCCGAACGAGCGGCAGCCGACGGCTCCCGGGCGGCGCGGCGGTGCCACAAGACCACAATCGGGCTGGCAGTGAACACTGATGAATACGCGCCGGTGGCAATGCCCACGATCAGAGCCAGCGCAAAGCCGCGGATGGTCGTGCCGCCCCAGCCGTAGAGGGCAATCAGCGTAAACAGCGTGGTCCCCGTTGTATTGATCGAGCGGCTCATCGTCTGCAGCAAGGAAGCGTTGACGACCTGGTCGAAGGGCGCGCCGCGTCGCAGCTTGCGGTTCTCACGGATACGGTCGAAGATGACCACCGTGTCATTGATTGAGTAGCCGATGACCGTGAGAATTGCGGCCACAAACGAGGAGTCGAGTTCCACCTGCAAGACCGCCATCGCCGCCAGCACGATGAGCACGTCGTGAATTAGAGAGGCGATGCCGGCGACCGCGAAGCGGAATTCGTAACGGATGGTGATGTAGATCAGGATCAGGGCGCAGCCGAGGATCAGAGCCAGGAGTGCCTTGTCCCGCAGTTGTTTGCCGACGATCGGGCCGACCTTTTCGCGGCCGATGATGGTCACCTTGCCGTACTTGTCGGCGAGCAGATCGCCAAGCCCGGAATGGACCTTCTGTTCCAGGACTTGGCTCTGTTGTTCGCCGCCGGCCTCTTCTATCTCGAGTTCGGGGATACGGATGAATATCTGGTTGGTGCCGGATATCTGGATCTGGCTTTTGCCGAGATTATCGCGCTTGAGCAGATTGCGCACTTGCCTGAGCACCTCGGTCTCTTCGGCCCGGGCACCGCTCAGCGGGCGCTCCAATTGGTAGCGCAACAGCTCCCCGCCGGTGAAATCAATGCCCAGGTTGAGACCGTGCATGGCCCACCACACCATGCCAAAGATAATCAGCACGGCGGAGATACCCAGCCATAGCCACGCTTTCCCAACTATGTCCCAATCCTGTCTGCGGAAGAAATCCACCTAAGAACCTCCTCGGGTATTGCAGCAGCGCCTCGCCTGCTAAGTGGGCCAGTCGCTCGCCCTCAGGTCGTCGGTTCGGTACTGTCGCCGAATAGGGCCCGCTTCTCGCCTATGCGGGTGCCACCAACCATCGTCACCAGCCAGCGGGTGACGGTCACGGCAGTAAAGAGCGAGCAGCAGACGCCGACAAACAGCGTCACGGCAAAGCTCTTAATCAGGCTGGTGCCCAAAAAGTACAAGACCGCGGTGATTATCAGGGTGGTGATATTGGCGTCGAGAATCGCCGTCCAGGCCCGGTCGAAGCCGGCTTCGATAGCGGTGCGAATGGCCTTGCCCGACCACAACTCCTCCTTGAGGCGCTCGAAAATGATGATATTGGCGTCCACGGCCATGCCGATGGAGAGGATGAAGGCCGCCACTCCCGGCAAGGTCATGGTGGCGTAGGGCGTCAACACGGCCAGCAGCAGCAGTACGTACAGCAACAGGGCAAAGGCCGCCAAGAGGCCCGGAACCCGGTAATAGAGCACCATGAACACCAGCACCAACAGGAAGCCAATCGCTCCCGCCCGGAAGCTGCAGAGGATGGAATAGGTGCCCAGCGTCGGGCTGATGGTGCGGTTGGTGTCTATCTCCAGAGGCACCGGCAAGGCACCGGCATTCAGCAGCAGCTTGAGATCGCGGGCCTCCTGAGTGGTGAAGTTGCCCTCGATGATGCCGCGGCCGGGGATGGCATCGCGGATATTGGGGGCCATCTGGCACTCGTCGTCAAGTACTATCGCCATGAGATGCCCGATGTGCTGGCGGGTGAAATCCAAAAACGCCCGTTTCTGGTCTTTCTTGAGTTCGAAGGCCACAACCCATTGCCCCGGGCTATTGCCGGTCTGAACTGTGGCGTTGCTCTCCAGGTCGCGGCCGCTGAACTTCAGCTCCGATTCCGCCAGCACCTGCTCCCACGGCACCGCCTGATTGGTGGTTGTGTCGTGCCATTCGCTGTAGTCGTCCTCCTCGGCTCCCGGGCAGGTGTAGCGCGCCGGGATCAGCCGGAACTCAAGCATAGCGGTGCTCTGGAGGACCTCCAGAACGCGGTCGGGGTCTTTCACTCCCGGCAGCTCGACGATGATCTTGTCATCGCCCTGCTTCTGCACCACCGGCTCGCGGATGTCGCTCATGGCGTAGAGCCGCCGATCAATGATGTTCTTGACCTTGTCAGCGGTCCCGGGCGTCACATAAACGGTCTCCATCTCGCCGACACTGAGCTCAAGGTCGGGAAAAGTACGCGCGAGGAAGGCCTGGGCCAACTGCAATTGCGCCTTCGATTCTCTCTCATCGCGGGCCTCGGTCTTGATCACCACGCGGCTGTCACCGACCATGGCAACCTCCAGGCCGGTCTTCGAGACGCCTTCGGACAGCATGTAGTCGTGCACGAGCTTTTGTAGCTGCTCGCGAGTGTAGGGCGGATATGTGATCTGCTTGCCTTCAGTGGTGGTTTGAGGCCGCTTGTCCGGCGGCGTCTCCATCATTTCCTTGGAGATCGCCATCGGCTGATGAGGGGGAGTGAAGAAGGGGATCTTGGTCTCAGGCAGGCATCGCAACAGCACGTGAGCTCCGCCCTGCAGGTCCAGCCCCAGACGGATCTGGGGCCTGGGCGGATAGACCGCGAAGATCCCACCAACGGTGAAGAGCGGTTTCTGCACAGCTTCAGTCGTCTGGGGCATCTCAACCGCCTCGACGCCCTGGTACTGCTCGGTGAGCGTCTTGAGGACCTGCGCGGCGTGTTCGTCGGCGGTTTCCTGGGTCAGTGAGACGGTCTTGACCTCCAGCAGTCTGGAGTCAATGAACTTGACATAATCGAGCTCGATGCCGGCCTTGGCCAAGCTGGCGCGAATCGCCTCAGCCTTGGCAGTCAGCGCCGGTTGAGCCTCGGCCACGGGCTGGGGGAAGCTGTAGCGGCTCACATCTTGCACATCAAAGCCTTCCGCCTTAGGCACCGGGCGGATCGGCGCAAAAGCGATCAAGAAAGCAGAGACAATAATCAGCAAGATAAGTCCGATCCATAGCTTGTTACGCGACTGCATTGCGTGATACTCCTTTTCACCGTTCGCCTAGGTGCGGCCGGCCTGCCGCAGGCCTTGTCGCGGTCGCCCTGATACCCTACCTATTCTAGCAAAAGAGCAAACCGTTGCCACTCCTCTTAGCCTAGCAACGCCCCCTGCGACACCAGCCGCCTCGAGGAGAGGAGTTACGGCCTGCCCACAGTCCGCCGAACGACCAAATGCTTAGGTACAGAGAGTATAGGATATTCGTCGGTCAGTGTCAATTCGGCGGGTGGCTGGCCGAGATAGCCTGACAGCGCCATCTTGGCACGAAAAGGGGACCGAAAGCGGCTTCGGCCCCGACCTCTGCACATACCTGCGATGATTAGTCTTTCTGCGGCGTGAAATCGCCTGGAACAGCACGCAATACGCCTTTGGTGTGACCGTCGAAGTACAGGGCACTGACCATGTTAGCCGGGTGGCGGTGCATCCGCTCCAGGATCTTGCCGTTGACATACACCGGTACGGCCGGGATTTCATTATTGACCCAGCAGGCCAACATTTCGGGGGTCGCTTTCTCGATATTGAACATCGGCGCATTCAGGGCCCGCGCGTTTTCCTCCTCGCGACTGCTGAACCACCAGCCGTCCATCACCATAATGGTACCGCCCGGGTCTCTGACTAGCGTTTCCCGCACAGCTTCAAGGCCCGGCTGATTGTACAGATATGAGGTATCGCGCGGCTCCTTCGGGGTCTTGTAGGGAGGATAGGCGGGCTCATCGCCCGGCTCCACCTCGCACGCCGGGCACTGATAAATCTGCTCAGTGCCGGAATAGATGAAAGTCACATCAATCCAGCGGTAATAGGTCCCGTCCCCGGCCTGTAGGAACATGTACGGCATGCGGCCATCAAAGTCCGCCCGGTAGAGCTGAAACGCCGTACTGATCTGCTTGAGGTTGCTGAAGCAGTTGGTTTGATAGCCCTTGGCTCTGGCCCGTGCAAACACCGGAAACAGAATCGCCATCAGCAGCGCGATAATGAATATCGCCACCAGAAGTTCGACAAGCGTAAAGCCCCGTGCAGACCTGGTCATCTCAGAGCACGCCCCTTGCAGTAGAAAGCGTCATTGCGCTGCGCAGCTTCGGGCTCAATCAACCGACTACTGCGCCTTGGGACGATTATAGGCAGTCTCTTGGGCCAGAGTCAAGCCTCAGCCGAGCCACGGGTCGAGGGGTCAGGGCACAATGAAGCTCTGGGTCCACTCGGGATGCGGGGGTGCCTGGCCTGCTTTGAGCATGTCGAGCCACTTTTCGTCCGTCAGCCGGTCACTCACCGGCCAGGCGAACTCGTAGTATGAAAAGACGCCGCCCTTGGTCACCTGCAGGCCGCCGTGCGGGTCCGGGACCACCACATAGATGCGATAGCCGTAGCCCACTGCCTCCTCGAGACACGTGCCGAAGGAGGTATGCACATCTACCACGGTCGCAATATTGCGGTCGGTTTCGCTGGTGATCTGGTACCAGGAGCTTATGTAGGCATCCTTCATGACGTCTCTGACGATGGTAAGCTGCAGCCGCTCCAGTTCACCGCCGAAGTACTGGATGCGCTCGTAAGCGTCTCTTGAGAGCGCCCGGCCAGCCAGTTCCTGCTCCGCGCAGTCCTTCAGGAAGGCCAACATGTTGCCAAAGCCGCCGTAGGCGTTTGCCATATCGGAGCTGAGCAGGCCGCGGTCGCGCAGACCGTCGCGAGCCAGTCTGGCCAGATATGCCAGCCGCCCCCATGCCTCGGGCACCGGCTCCACGTAGCCGCATACCGCTGGCGGCTCTGCGCCACCCAACTCGGCTCCGGACGGCTTGGCGTACAGCACCGTGTCGTGTCGCAACTGCGCCCAACTACCCAGACTGGTAGCCAGCTCCTTGTCAAGCCAGGCCTCGGTCTGCATGAAGGTCGGGTAGCCGCCGCTCCAGGTCTGCAGCAGGGCCTCCAGGCTGTAGAGCCAGCCCCAGTACAGGTTCGACCACCATTTCGCCTCAGGATAGGAGTAGAACTCCTGGCGCAGCTTGGCCATCTGCTCCTGGTACTGCGGGTAACGGCCCTGATCGTAGAGGTTGAGCAGGTGGCTGTAGGCGCGCGCCGAGCCCAGAACCGACACCACGTCAAGCCCGATCGGCATGTCGCGGGCATCGGTGGGGTTAGTAGGAACCGGCAGCACCTTGGGTGACACCAGGTTCTGCAGCATGTAGGAGTCGGGGATGAAGCGCTGGCCCATGAAGCGGAATTGGCGGCCCTGGACGGCGAGGGTCTCACGCAGCAGGTTGCCTTCAGAGTCGGCATCCATGAAGAATGGGGCGATCTGGGGTTCGGGCATGGTGCGACGTGCGGCGGCGATGAAATCATTGAGCTTGCCGGCATCAGACAGGTCCGCAAGCTGCAGCGTCGGGCCGAAGATCTGGCGAGCCAGGGGCACGTACTGGCGGTAGCCGATATCGTCACTGCCTCCGACAAAGAACTCGGTCGGCTCATAGATCTTGGCCCACAGCGTGCGGGCCTTGTCGTCACCGGCCAGTATCTTGGTAATCAGCAGCGCCTGGCGCTGGTGGTTGTTGACCATTTCCGGCGGCTTGGTGGCCCCCAGCTCCATGGCGATGGTGCCGTACCACATCATCGCCCGAAAGTAGCGCTTGAGGTCCTCGGAGCGGGTATAGTGGCCGCGCGGGCGGAACTGGTCGTAATGCACCGTATTGCCCATCAGCGGCGATTCGCTGCGACCGGCCATCGTGCCGATCCGTCTCATCTCATCTTCATATATCGCCATTTCAGCCGGCTGCAGAAACTGCCTCATCTCCTGGCCGGCTGCCAAACTCCAGGCGATGGAGAAGTAGATGACGTTGGCGCGAGCAGCGGCCTTGAGCGGACCGTCCGCCAGCTTGGCGGAGAACTTGTCATTGTGGAAAGCGCAGAGCTTGCTCAGCTCCAGACAGGCGGCCACCAGATACTCAGTCTCAACCTGGCGGAGGCTGAAGTCGAAAAACAGATGGTAGGCGTGCAGAAGCGAATCTACAGTGATAAAGTTCGGAGTGGCGATCTCGCCTTCGTCGGGGTACTCCTCGTACAGATAGAACATCTGGATGGCATCATCGGGAATGACCACAAAGCCGTTCTCAAGCAGGCGCGCCGTCTGCGCCGAGCTGAGTTGGGAGAGCTTGCGGGCGTTATTGAGGCGGCCGAGGTCCAGAGGCAGGGGATACTGCGGCGCGGCAGGGGTGCCGGTGTAACGGTAAGCGTCAGGCCGCTGCGGGCCGGCCTGGACAGACAGACAACTCAATGACAACACCACGATAGCAGCACACAGCCCCAGAGGCCAGCTTCGCATCGTAGGTTCCTCCTCGCAATCGCAACGATAGGAATGAGACACCGCTTCGCCACGTCGGGTGACACAACGCCGCCGCGTGCCTGCTTTCCCTTGCTGGGCTATTCGTCGTCATTCAGTCCAAGCAAGTTGTCAAGCAGTCTATTCTTATTATTGGCGTTGTTGGTCCCGTTCTCCTTTGTGGTCTCCGGCTTTTTTTCTGCTTCGGTGTCTTCCTCAACGTCGCCCTCGGGAGGAGGCTCCGGCTCTGCCTCTGCGGGGGGCTCGTGGTCTGCAAACATATTGTTGAGCAGTGACGGCTCCGGCTCGGGTGGTGGTGCCGGTGGCGGCTGCGGTGCCGGCGGCTCCGGCTCCGGTGGCGGCTGCGGTGCCGGCTCCGGCTCGGTCGGTGGCTCAGCTTCGGCCTCCAATGCCTCGAGAACCGGCTCTGTCGGCTCTGCTTCGTGTTGATTCTCCAGCTCTTTAGGTACGGGCGTCTCGCCCGAGTAGTTGTAGTAGTAATAGTAATAGTAGTAGTAATCGCTGGTGCTGAGGCGTAGCTTGTTGAGGATAACGCCGAGGATGTTGCCCCTGGCATGTCTGATTAGGCGGACCATTTCCGTGAAGGCGGCGCGGCTGACGTGGTCGCACTCGGCGACTAGGATCGTCTGATCCACCTTCGAGGACAACAGCACCGCGTCGGTGAGTATGATCGCGGGCGGAGAGTCGAGGAAGACAATATCGGCAAAGCGAGCGGCGTCACGGATGACCTCGGTCATGCGGTCTGAATCGAGCAAATCAGCCGGATTCGGTGGCAGCGGCCCGGTCGGCACCACATAAAGTCCCGGCACCTGCTCCATCTCGATGATAACGTCTTCCAAGGTAGCCTCGCCTATCAGTACATTGGTCAGGCCGTAGGTGCGTTCAATCCGCAGCAACCGCCGTACCGCCGGGCGGCGCAGGTCAGAGTCAATCAGCAGAACCCGCTGTCCCGCCTGAGCGAAGACCACCGCCAGATTCGTAATCGTCAGGCTCTTGCCCTCGCCGGCACCCGCGCTGGTTACCACGTAGGTATGACTGGGGCTGTCAACCTGGGCGAAATTGATATTGGTACGCAGGGCTCGGTAGGCTTCTGCCGGCGGGCTCTTGGGCGCTGTTATCGTCACCAGTTCGTCGGACGAGGTTTCCAGCATCGGCACCATGCCCAAAAACGGGATATCCGTATAGTACGTCAAGTCCTCCGGCCCGTGGAAGGTGTCGTCAAGCGCCTCGAGCAGCAGGGCAAACATCAAGCCGGAGAACAGGCCCAGAGCAAAGGCAAAAAGCATCATGCGGCCCGGGTTAGGCTTGATCTCCTCGGCGTCAACCGCCCGGTCTATGACGGTCGCGCCGCTCTCCTTGATCGCCTCTCTCAGCTTGCTCTGCTCGAGCTGCACCATGAAGGTCTGGTAGGTGCTGCGGGCCAGCTCGATCTGGCTTCTCAAGCGCGAAATTGTCGCCAGCTCCAGGGGCAGGTCGGCAGTATCGCTGGCAAGTTCGGCGACGATGCCTTCCAGCCGCGCGGTGCGCCGTTGGATTTCGGCGATGGCCAGGTCGGTGCTGTTGATCTCGTTATTGAGAGCTTGCACTTGGGGATTAACGTCAAACCTTTTCACCTCGCGAAGCTCCGGCACGCGGCTGAGGCGCGCCTCCAGAGCCTCGATTCTGCGCAGGGCCGTACTTACACTGGGGTGATCGTCCTTGTAGCGAGCGCGCAGGGTTGCCAGGTTGACCTGAGCCTGACGCAGTTGCATCTCGATCAGCTCGCGCTCGGGATTCGGTTCCTTGACGGAAATCTCAAGCAACGGTTGAGCCGCGGCTAGCTGCCGGCGCAAGGTGCGCTTGCGGGCATTGAGGCTTTCCAGTTCGGTGCGCGCCGCATTGAGCTCGCGGCGGTATTGCTGCAGCTCGGTCACCGCCGCGCTTGCCTCTACCTCCGGAACCACGATACCGACCGTCTGCTGGTAGTTCGCCAGCTCCCGCTCGAGGCCGTCAAGCTTTTTGGACACACTCTCCAATTGAAGTTCGAGGAAGCCGCGGGCCGCGGCCACATCGGCCCGCCGCAGCTCGCTGGTAATGACCACGAAGGTTTCCGCAGTCTCGTTGGCAAAGCCAAGGGCCTTGGCACGCTCGGCGTTGCTGGCCTTAATCAGCAGCCGGTCGGGTTCCTGGGGTACTGCAGTGAGCGAGTTTACGATCTCTTTGGGGTCGGTTACGATCTTGGTGCCCGCCTCACGCGCCCCCAGCTTCTTAGCTGTCCGCACGGCCGCGTCGTAGCTGATAGCGATGTGCGCCTGAGTCTCCAGCGTCAGCTCCTCACGGGCCTCCTCCGGCTCGATCGCCTCTTCACCGGTGAACCTGATACGCTCGACGGGTTGCCTTCTGATGAGGACGACAGCGTTGGCGTGGTAACTCTTGGGGTAGCGGAGCGCGTAGAAGCCACCGATCATGGTCGCGGCGAGCGTGACCAGCAGCACAAACCATTTCCGCTTCGTGAAGATGCGGACGTAGTCCCGAACCTCAAAGGCCCTGGCCGTGGTGGTTTCCATCTGCTATTGTTGTCTGAGTGTAGCTGTATTGTGTGCTACGATCAAGGTTACAATCGTGAGTGCGTCAGGGCTGTGTCTGACACCATAGCCCGCATAGCCAAATCTGGCTAGGCTCAGTATAGCACTCGCTGCTTGCATGCGTCAATAGTATTTGCCGGTATTATAGACAATTAGATAGCCTCCGAGAGCCTAAAGTTTCGCTATCTTGATGCCGATAACTAGATTAGCTACGCGAATTGTGGTGTCAAAACGCACAACATGGCCATCGGCTGCAGCAACTCTTGCAAAATCAACTCGCACCCGCATTAGGAGAAGCTCATATGGTCAAGCATCTACCATTTCAGTGTTGTATCTGTGGAGCCGTATGCTGGGACGTGCAGGCCAGCGACAAGCCCTCGGCCTGGGTGCCGCACAACACCACTATTGTCGCCTCCCACGGCATCTGCCCAAGGTGCCTGCCCCGTGAGCTTGCCAAGGCGCGCCAGGCCAGTCAACGCGAAACCAAGGCCACACTGCTTCCCTGAGCAGAGCCTTGCCAACAGCACAGGCTCAGGCCGAGCTAGGCGTCTTGGGAGTCGTTGGGGCGAGAACCTCGCTCACGTTTACGCTCCCGGCCTGGTGTGCTATAGTGCTGGAGCATGAATACCCCAGCAGCGGCGACAGCAGGGCTTGCAGCCCGTCTCCAACTGCTAGGCGCCCTAGTCATGGTTTGCCTCCGACCGGCGACCGCGGCGCAGGTGCTGGCGGTGCCGGATGCCGTCGGCAGCTCGCTAGCGGCCGTGGCAACGTGGGAGAATGGCGCCAGGCTGCGGTGGCTTGACATGGATGGCAGAGGGGGCGAACTCGCGGTACCGGCCCCAGCTAGAGCAGAGGCGATGGCGTGGGTTGAGCCCTGCGGCGTGGTTCTGCTCGGCGGCGGGAAAACTGTTCACTTAGCGCGGGGCGAAGGCGCACCGGACTGTGCTCTGCTCGGTGCCGGCCCTCATAATGTCCGGAGCGCAGCCGGCCTGGGACCCAACCGCCTCGTGGCCATCTCAGGCGGCCAATACCTTGACGGAGTGCTCAAGCGCGCACAGGTGTCGCTGTGGGAGCTGGCCCCGTACCCTCGGCGGCTCGGGGAGGGCATCGGTCCCGCAATGAACCCCCAGGCCCTGGCTGTAGGCAACCTCGAGGGCCGCGCTTGCGTACTCATCAGCGTCTATAAGAGCGCGATACTGGAGCCGGTGGTGCGCCTGCGACCGTGGATTTATCGCCTCGCAGACCGGCGATTGGTCGCCGTCTGGCAGGGCAGCAGCTTCTCACAGCCCTACGTGGCTGCCGGCTTTGCCGACATTTATCCCCAAAAGGCCTGCGATGAAGTCTGCGTCTTGGAGGTAACCCGTGACGGGCGGCGGCAAATCACCATCTACCAGTGGCGTGGCTTTGTGATGGAGGGGATTGCGCAGAGCTCGCCGGCGCGCTTCGGCGATACTATCAGACAGGCGCAGGGCACGGGGGGCGACGCTACTCCCTACGTCTGGGTCGGTGGCCGGCGCGGTCGCCTGGTCGGACTAGGGGTGGCGCAATGGCCGCAGAACTCCCTCGCCAGGCTGGAGCCCCGCTATCAGACCCGGCAGATGCCGCGGCCGATTGCATGGGATATCGGCCGGTCGGCCGGCAAGCCGGCTGCATATGTGCTGTCCGAACGGGGCGAGCTGCTGCGGATGCCGCTGGTTACCTGTGGAGAGGGTGCTCTGTAAGGGGCAGCGGTTCAGCAACGACCTCGGGTTGGAAGCCCGAGCTACGCGTTCTGTGAGCTATTCGAGCTAAGTGGACAGCCCCTCATGCGGGATTCTGGAACAGCTTCCAGTGCTGTAAGGATGCACATCATGCCCTCGGGGCGCTTGCTCACGACAGCAGCTTCAGCTTGGGGTGATCGGCCTGCATCTGCTTTACGCCCTGGCCCTTTTTGAACGCCACCTTCAAGGCCAGTTGATCGCCGTCGTCACTTACTGAGACGATAATGCCCTCGCCGAAGTCCTCATGCAGCACCTTAGCACCATCGCAAAGGCCTGCCGGCCGTGACGATTTCGCCCTTTTCGACTGCTTGTTTGGGTCGCGCGGCGCTTTCTTCTTCGGCTTAGTGGCCTCGGTCGAGTTCTGAGGTGTTCGCCGACTGGTGCGTGCGCGCTGGAGGATCTCAGTCATATCCAGCTTGACCCTCGATTCCTGGTGTTGCTGCAGGGCCGCCTCCTCGTCTCCGAACATCCGGGGCAGCAACGGGGTATCGCTGTCCAGCACCCTGATCAGCTCCGGCGGCAGGTCGTCAAGGAAGCGCGAGGGCCGCATCCGCTGGAGGTTACCGAAGATCGTCCGCCCGTGGGCGTGGCTCATATAGACCATGCGCTGGGCCCTGGTCAGCCCCACGTAGCAGAGCCGCCGCTCCTCGGCAAGCTCAAACTCATCACCCATTGAGCGCCGATGGGGGAAGATGCCCTCCTCGAGGCCGACGATGAAGACGATGGGGAACTCCAGGCCCTTGGCGGAGTGCAAAGTCATGAGCGAAACGGTGCTATCCAGCGCCTCGGCCCTGTCAATGTCGGAAAGCAGCGCGAGTCTTTCGAGGAATCCGGCCAGCGACGGCTCCGGGGCATTTTGCTCGTACTTGACCGCATCGGTGACCAGCTCGCCGAGGTTTTCAAGGCGGTCGGCGTCATCGGCCTTGTCGCTGGCCTTGAGGCTGTCATGATAGCCGCTGCGGTGAAGCACCTGGTCGAGCAGTTCGGCCACGCCCATCTTCCCGGCGTCCTGGCGCAGCCCCTCCATCATGTTGTAGAAACCCAGCACCGCCTCGCGCTGCGTCCTGCGCAGCTCGGTATCATCGCCCGCCAGCGAGCAGGCCTCGTACAGACTCACTCCCGCCGCACGGGCAATCTGGGTCAGGCGCTGGATGGTGCCGTCGCCGATGCGGCGCGCGGGCCGGTTGATAATGCGTTGCAGGGCGATGGTGTCGGCGGGATTGAAGATCACCTTGAGGTAGGCGGCCAGGTCTTTGACCTCGGCGCGGTCGTAGAACGATATTCCGCCGACAATCTCGTAGGGCACCTCGCGGTCGCGCAGGGCCGCCTCCAGTGCCCGTGACATCGCGTTGGTGCGGTAGAGGATGGCATAGTCCCCATAGCGGGTGCCGGAGGACCCGACCTGTTGCTCGATGATGCCGGCTGCCCAGATTGCTTCCTCCTCCTCGTTGACCGCCTCATATACCACCAGATTGTCGCCCGGTCCCTGCTCGGTCCATAGCTGCTTGTCCGCGCGGTCCTGGTTATGCCGGATAACCTGGTAGGCACAATCGAGAATATTCTGCGTCGAGCGGTAATTCTGCTCCAGCTTGACAACCTTGGTTTCAGGGAAATCCGTTTGGAAGCTCAGAATCAGCCCGACATTGGCCCCGCGCCATCCGTAGATGCTCTGATCGTCATCACCGACCACACAGATGTTGCCATCACGCGCGGAAAGCAGCCGGATGAAGCGGTACTGGGCGTGGTTGATGTCCTGGTACTCATCAACCAGAAGGTAGTTGAAGCGGTCCTGGAACTGCTTGAGGACTTCGGGCCGGGTTTCCAGGAGTTCTACGGCCTTCATCAGCAAGTCGTCGAAGTCCAGGGCATTGTTGGCGGCCAGCGCCTCCTGGTAGCGGGCATAGGCGCGGGCCACTAGCTCCTCGAACGGGCCCTTGCGAGTGCGCCGGTAGGCCGGCACATCCAGCAGTTCGTTCTTTCCGCTGCTGATCGAGTTGAGGATCCGCGCCGGGGGGTTTAGCTCAGTGTCAATGTTCATGCGGGAGACGGCCTGCTTAATCAGCGCCTGTTGGTCGGCTTCGTCATAGATGATGAAATTGGGGGGTATGCCGATCTTGTCGCCGTGGCTGCGCAGGATCCGGCAGCAGATCGAGTGGAAGGTGCCGGCCCAGAGGCTGGCGGCTTGCTCGCCGATGAGCTTGAGGATGCGGCCCTTCATCTCATTGGCGGCCTTGTTGGTGAAGGTTACGGCCAGGATCTTGGAGGGGGCTATGCCCTGCTCCTGGACCATATAAGCGATGCGGTAGGTGAGCGCGCGCGTCTTGCCGCTGCCGGCACCGGCGAATATCAGCACCGGCCCCTCGATAGTGGTTACCGCTTCTCTTTGCTCCGGATTGAGCTCATCGAGTAGAGACAACTATATCACCACAGAAGCGTTGATAGTAGTGAGCTAATTCAGTTTGCGGGAGCGGCATTGGCCTGTTCTAGCGCTTAAGGCGGCCTTGCCGGTCTGAAGCTGCCTACTCCCGGACCATGCAGGCCGCGATGAAGCCGGCGAATAGCGGATGAGGGCGATTGGGCCGCGATTTGAACTCCGGATGGAACTGGGAGGCGATGAAGAACGGATGGCCCGGTATCTCCACCATCTCAACCAGGTCGCCTTCGGGCGAGGTGCCACATACGCTCAGGCCGGCTTCAGTGAGCTGCCGGCGGTAGGCGTTGCTGACCTCGTAGCGGTGGCGATGGCGTTCGGAAATCTCGCCGCTGCCATAGAGCTGGTGCGCCAGGCTGTCCGGCTCGAGGCGACACGGGTACGCCCCCAGCCGCATGGTGCCGCCGAGTTCCGTTACGTACTCCTGCTCTTTGAGATAGATTATCACCGGATGGGGCGTGTCTTCGTCGAACTCCGTGCTGTTGGCATGGTCCAGGCCACAGACATTGCGGGCGAACTCGATAACCGCCGTCTGCAGGCCCAGACATAGCCCGAGATAGGGCACACCGTTTTCGCGGGCATATCCAGCGGCGGCGATTTTGCCCTCAATGCCACGGTCCCCGAAGCCGCCCGGCACCAGCACTCCTGACACTCCCTCAAGCAGCTTCTCGGCCCCGCTCTGCTCGATGTCCTCGGAGTCCACGTACCTGATATTCACATGGCAGTCATTGGCCGCGCCGCCATGCTTGACCGCCTCAGTCACCGACAGGTAGGCGTCATGCAGGTCCATATACTTGCCGACCATTGCTATCGTGGTCTCGTGCTTGGGGTTCTCGATGCGGTCCACCATCTCCGCCCAGTCGCTGATATCCGGCTCGCGGATCGGCAACCCCAGCCGTTCGCAGACCAGGTCGGCAATCCCCTGGGCCTCCATGCTCAGGGGGATTCCATACAGCGAGCGGTCGGTGTCCACACCCTCGATAACGGCCTGTGGCGGGACGTCACAGAACAGCGAGATCTTGTCGCGCACCGCATCGGGCAGCGGGTACTTGGACCGCGCCACCAGGATCTGGGGCTGGATACCGGTGCGCCGCAGCTCCTGGACGCTGTGCTGGGTGGGTTTGGTCTTAAGCTCGCCGACGGCGTCCAGATACGGCACCAGGGTTACGTGGATGAAGCAGATATTCTCCGGGCCCTCCTCCACCCGCATCTGCCTGATGGCCTCGAGGAACGGTTGGCCCTCGATATCGCCGACCGTGCCGCCGATCTCGGTGATGCAGACCTCGGCGTCATTGTGCTTGGCGGCCCGCCGGATCCGCGACTTGATTTCGTCAGTGATATGGGGGATGACCTGTACGGTCTTGCCGAGGTAGTAGTCCCCATCGCGTTCATTGGAGATGACCGTATCATAGATGCTGCCGGTGGTGATATTGGAATCGGCCGTCAGCGGCTCATCAATGAAGCGTTCGTAGTGGCCCAGGTCCAGATCGGTTTCGGCACCGTCGTCAGTGACGAATACCTCGCCGTGCTGGAAGGGGTTCATCAGTCCGGCATCCACATTGATATAGGGATCAACCTTCACCAGGGCTGCGCGGAAGCCGCGACTGCGCAAGAGCCGCCCCAGCGAGGCCGTGGTGATCCCCTTGCCGATGCCGGACACAACGCCACCGGTCACAAACACGTATCTGGTGTGCATTCTCCCATCACCTATCTATTCTATTGTTTCGCCCGCTAGCAACTCACTCCCACTCGATGGTGGCCGGAGGCTTGGAGCTGATGTCATACAGCACCCGATTGACGCCGCCGACCTCGTTAACCACGCGGTTGGCGATGCGGGCCAGCACCTCGTGGGGTATGCGCGCCCAGTCGGCGGTCATGAAATCGTCGGTGGTCACCGCCCGCAGGATCACCGGATGGGCATAGCTGCGTTCATCACCCATCACGCCGACCGAGCGCACGTCCACAAATACCGAGAAGCTCTGGGCGATCTCGTCGGCCAGGCCGGCGGCCTGCAGCTCCTCGCGGAATATGGCGTCCGTCTGTCGCACCATATCAAGCCGCTGGCGGGTTACCTCGCCGATGATGCGCACCGCCAGGCCGGGTCCCGGGAACGGCTGCCGGGCACAGATCTGTTCGGGGAGCCCCAACTGCCGCCCGACCTCGCGGACCTCATCCTTGAACAGCAGCCGCAGCGGCTCGATATTCTCATCATACTTCATGTCATCCGGTAAGCCGCCGACGTTGTGATGGGTCTTGATGGTCGCGGTCGCCTCGCCGCCGCTCTCGATCACATCCGGGTAGAGGGTCCCGTGGGCGATGTACTTGAACTCGCCCAGCTTGGCCGACTCGGCCTCGAAGGTGCGGATGAAGGTCTCGCCGATGATCCGGCGCTTGGCTTCGGGGTCGGTGACACCGGCCAGCTTCTGCAGAAACGTCGCGGCGGCGTCCACAGCGACGAACTGGGCACTGCCCGACCAGCCTTCAAAGGCTGCAATCACCTGCTGGGGTTCGTCCTTGCGCATGAGGCCGTGGTCAATGAACATGCAGGTCAACTGCGCGCCGACGGCTCGGTCCAGCAGGGCGGCGGTGACCATCGAGTCGACTCCGCCTGATACCCCGCACAGCACGCGGTCCGGCCCGATCTTCTCACGCAGCTCTGCTATCGTCCGGTCAATGAAAACGCCGGCCTGCCAAGTACCGTGGCAGCCGCAGATATCGTACAGGAAGTTGTGCAGCAGTTGCCGGCCACAGGCGGTATGGTGGACCTCCGGATGGAACTGCACGCCGTAGAGCCGGCGGGCCGGATCGCCCATCGCCGCCACCGGGCTGTTGGCGCTGGTGGCCAGCACCTGGAACCCGGGCGGCACCTGTGTGACCTTGTCGCCATGGCTCATCCACGTCGAAGTCCGGCTTTCGATGCCCTTGAGCAGGAGGTCCGGCTCGACAATATCAATCGGCACGTGGCCGTATTCGCGCTGCTGCTCGTCGCGACCGACCTCTCCGCCCAACAGATGCGCCAGTAGTTGCTGGCCGTAGCAGATGCCTAAGATGGGAATCCCGGCCGCGAGTATCGCCGGATCAAGGGTGGGCGCGCCGGGGGCATAGACGCTGCTAGGGCCGCCGGAGAGGATAATACCTCGCGGCTTTTCCGCCAGCACCTCGGCGAGGCTGAGGCTGGCCGGCCTGATTTCGCTATAGACCTGCTGCTCGCGGACCTTGCGCACGATAAGCTGCACATACTGGGCACCAAAATCCACTACCAGCACGATCTCTGGTTGTGCAGGGGTGATGGCCACTATACAGGTTACCCTCGACTGTGCTAAAATCGGGACGTATCGGCGACGTGCGGTGCCGGTGATCTGCCAGGCCCTCCGGGGCCGGAGCTACAGACGACTGAGGCAGCCGAGCCGACCGGCTGGCGAACATATCCCGTTCGCCACTCTATCATACACCATATCGCCAGCGGTGTCTATGTCGCCATTTTGCAGCGTGGCGGCATCGCGATTTTCCCGCTGCGGGAACCCAGTATCATCCCTGAAAGGAAGGCAGCAGACGTGATCGCCATCATTGACTACGGTGAAGGTAACCTCGGCAGTGTCGCCAAAGCCCTCAAACACGTCGGCTGCGAGGTACAGATAACCAGCTCGGGCGCTGCCGTGCAAGCCGCTGACGGTGTGGTGCTGCCGGGCGTAGGCGCCTTCGACGACTGCATCAAGGGCCTGGAGCAAGCCGACCTGGTCGAGCCGATCAAGCAGGCCATCACCGGCGGCAAGCCGTTTTTGGGCATCTGCCTGGGGCTGCAAGTGCTCTTCGCCGGCAGCGAAGAAGGCAACAAAGCCGGCCTGGGCGTACTGCCCGGGCGGGTGGTGCGCTTCCGCCATCAACTCAAAATACCGCAGATCGGCTGGAACCGGATTACCAAGGTCCGCGAGGCCCCGCATCTGGAGGGCGTTGCGAGCGGCTCGTGGGTCTATTTCGTGCACTCTTATTATGTCGAGCCGGAGGACGAAAGCTTCATCGCCACTACCACGCAGTACGGGATCGAGTTCTGCTCAGCGGTCTGGCGCGACAACCTCTTCGCCTGCCAGTTCCATCCCGAGAAAAGCCAGGCCGTAGGCCTGAAGATCCTGGCCAACTTCAGGAGGCTGGTCAAGGGAGCGTCGTAGCGCTGTATCGTCCGGCCACCCATGGCCACCCTGCTCAAAAGTTTTTGAGGGGGGTCAGGGGGGAGCTTTTTTCAAAAAGCTCCCCCCTGGCCGTACCAATAAGCGAGAGTGACAGATATGCTGGCTAAGCGCATCATCCCATGCCTCGATGTGACCGAGGGCCGAGTCGTCAAGGGCGTCAGATATGTTGACCACGTTGACGCGGGCGATCCGGTCGAGCAGGCCGCGGAATACGACCGCCAGGGCGCCGACGAGCTGGCCTTCCTGGACATCACCGCCTCGCTGGATCACCGGCCGATTATGCTTGACATCGTCCGCCGCACCGCCGAGCAGATATTCATCCCCCTCACCGTTGGCGGCGGCACCCGCTCGGTCGAGGACATCCGCCAGATACTCCGCGCCGGCGCCGACAAAGCCTCGATTATGACCGCAGCCATCGAGAACCCGAGCCTGATTGATGAAACCTCGAGCCGCTTCGGCAGCCAGTGCATCGTCGTGGCGATTGACGCCAGGCGCGTGCCGCACGAGGGGGAGCCGGTCGGCGATCTGGGCTACGATCCCGACGCGGAAATCAATTGGCAGGTCTGGACCCACGGCGGCCACCAGCCGACGGAGGTTGATGCCCTGGAGTGGGCGCTGGAGGCCGAACGGCGCGGCGCCGGTGAGCTGCTGGTCACCAGCATGGACGCCGACGGCACCACCGCCGGCTATGACATCGAGCTGCTGCGGCGAATCTCCAGCAGGGCCGGTATCCCGGTAATCGCCTCGGGGGGCGCGGGCAGCGCCCAGCACATGTACGAGGCCCTGACCCTGGGGCAGGCCGATGCGGTGCTGGCGGCCAGCATCTTCCACTTCGGCCAGGTGACCGTCGGCGAGGTGAAGCAGGAGCTGGCGGCCAAGGGCATCGAGGTGAGGCTCTAGCCTCGATTATCTAGGGAACGGCGTGCGGGGCACCCGCTTTTTTGAAAAAAAGCCGGTTCCCCGCACCCCTCCTGCAAAAAACTTCAGCCTGGTTTAGGAAGTGCCTAGCCGCCCAGCCCGCATAGTTGATGACAAGACGCGTAGCTCGGCCTGACCTGTGCTTTGTGCTTGCACAGGTCAGGTGAGAATGCGCAAGCATTCTCAGCTTCCAGCCCGAGGTCGTTGGCTCATTACAGTGCGTCATTGATGACTATCGCCAAAATCACGCCCTGTAGTTCGCGTAGGCCAGGCTTTCCAGCCTGGCGGCAATTCTAATGGCAAAGGCGTCGGGCTAGAAAGCCCGACCTACGGGCTGGTGGACAATTGAGGTTACTGCGCGTGCTCGGCGAAAAAGTCCCAGACCCGCGCCTGGTAATAGCGGTGGCCCTCCTCCCCGACATATAGCTCGAGGTTGTGCTTGGCCCCGAAGGCGTCATAGATAGCTGCGAGCCTCTCGTATGCCGCATAGACGCCCTGGATGGGGAAAATGGGGTCTTCTTTGCCGGCGATTATGAGCATGGGCCGAGGCGCGATCAGGCCGGCGACATCGTACATCTCGCACAGGTTCAGCAGCCCCGGGGCATAGTTGCAGGTGCAGTGCAGCATCGCCAGGATCGAGGCGCGGAAGGTGCAGAAATAGCAGCTTGGCGCGGCCTGGGCGAAACGCGGATCTAGCGCCGCCGAAAACAGCGTTACCGTCCCGCCGCCGGACTGGCCGGTTATCATGATATTGTCGCCGTTGACTTGATCCAGGCTGCGCAGATAGTCGAGCCAGCACATGCTGTCATATACCCTCATGCCGAGGACGGTCTTGCCCACCATCAGCGCCCTCTGCGAAAGCTGTTGGCAGCTACAGCCGCGGTCGGCCTCGAGGTCATCTTCCAGCATTAGCTCCCCGAAGCCGCGCTGGTCCGGGGCAATGGCGATATAGCCCTGCGCAGCGGCCTGTACCGCATAGTCGCGCTCGCCCTTTATCTCGATGGCACGGCCCCTGACATCCTGCTCGATGCCGACGGGGATGACCTTGCCGGGGCCGTGACCGTGCAGGCACAAGACGGCTCCGACCGGCTCGCTGAGGTCCTTCGGCACCAACTGGTACGCCGGCAGCACCACCCCGTCCGGCGCGGTCATGCGGATATACTCGCGGACATACTCACCCATATCGCGGCTGCTGACAAGCTCGACTGCGAGCGGCCCACCCTCATAGTCAACCGCCAGCAGGTCGGACAACTGGGCGCGCAACTCATCTTGCCAATCCTGCGCCCCACCATGATAGTCAGCAAAGCTGAGAGATGGCTGAGCCGCGTCCAGAAGGTCCTCGAAGCGGCGATGGAGACTGGCGTTGGGTTTGTGCATGTTGGACCATATCCTCCTGGCTTGCCTGCATCACACCTGCATAGCTATCATTCGTTGACATCGAAGCTGCACCTGCAAGGGAGAAGGAATCGGTCGGCAGCCACACGAAGTAAAGCTCTGCGCGTCTGGCAGGTGTTACGGTGCGGCAACGCCTGCCAATAAGACTTAACGAAAGAGAGGGCAGATATTATGCTAAAAGGCGGTTTCACTCTGATAGAGCTACTGGTTGTGATCGCGATTATCGCGATCCTGGCGGCGATTCTCTTTCCCGTATTTGCCCGCGCCCGCGAGAAGGCCCGCAGCGCCGCCTGTCTGTCCAATGTCAAGCAGCAGGCCTTGGCGGTGATGATGTACGCCCAAGACTACAACGAAACGCTGCCGTTTATGCGGCTGAAGAATCTGGTCTTCTGGAACGAGTGGCCGGACGGGCCGCTGCAGCCTTATGTGAAAAACGAGAAGATCTTCGTCTGTCCCAGCGATCCCGTGCGCACCGAGAACTACGGCTACAACCAGTACTGCGGCTACATGCCGGGCGACTACTTCGACCCGCCGCGCGCCGGCACCATGTATGAGGGGGTCAGGCTGGCGGAGTTCAAGGTGCCCGCCGAGTTCATGCTGCTGTGCGATGGGCCGACCGACAGCACCTACAAGCACGGCTGGAACTACATCTGGACGAACCCGGCCAGCCCCTACCACTACTTCTATCCCGGCTGGCACCACGGTGGGGTCAACGCCGCCTTCGTTGACGGGCACGCCAAGTGGCTGGACCACGACACTTGGGTGGCGAGAAGCTACGGCGGGCGAACGTACTGGACGCTGAGCGAGCAGCCTTGACGCCAAGCCGCCAGCGGATCAGGAGGCTCCACACCCTACGGCATCTATCATTTCGGCGGCCCCCCGCTGGCTATGCTCGCGCGTTGTCAGCGAAGCGGTCTCGCTGTTCCCTAGGCAATACCCAAGGAGGAATCAAGATGCGCACCATTCCGGTTCTTGCCGCAGTCTGCGCGCTGGCACTGGGCATCTGTGCCGTTGCGGCGGCTCAGCCTGTGCGCACGGTCATCAAGTACCAAGAGGGCGCCAATCTGCTTGCCAAAGCACAGATCGAGGTCTCCTCGGCAGCCGGCCAGCCCGGGCAGAAGTACTCGTATGAATCGCTGAATGATGAGGATTGGGGAACTTGGTGGGCCAGCGGGAGTAATCGCAAGCTCCCCCAGTGGATTAAGGTCAGCTTCGCCCAGCCGGCCAAGCTGGACACTGTGATCCTGGTGGTGGCCGAGAACCCCAGCATATACACCAACTGGAAGCGGGTCGAAATCGGGTTCTCCGACGGCAGCTCGGTCAGCCAGGAGCTTGAGGATCGGCCCGGAGTATTCACCATCCGCTTCCCGGAAAAGGTCACCGAAGGGTTCCAGGTAAATATCGTGGAGAGCTACGCAGAGAAGGTCTATTATGCCGCCCGCGAAATGATGGCGTTTCATGATCCTGACCAACAGATCGCCATCAGAGTACCGCCCAAGGAAAGGTGGAAGCACGTGGAGCTGACTGAGACCGGCCGCGAGGTCCATCCCTGTGTCTATATCACGCCGGATGATGTGGAGCGGGCGAAGACAAACGTTGAGAAGCATGACTGGGCCAAGGCCTATGCGGCCAATATCATCGCCGCCGCCGACACCGTGGTGGACAAAGACCCTGAATGGATACACGACAATTGCCCGGAGAAGGGAGCTGCTTTCGCCTATGGCTCGACGGGCTGTCCGATCTGTTCGGCGGGATGGGGCACCTGGGGCGGCGCCAACTGCAGCTTCGACCGCCCCGGCACCGTCAAATGCCGCAACGGCCACATACTGCCGGACGAGGACCATCCCGACGACGGCACCGGCTATGTCGCCGAGGACGGCCGCATCCACTACTTCATCGGCTCCTACAACGCCTGGGTCGTCGAGACCTACCAGAAATGGTGCAGCCAGCTCTCTCTCGCCTACACCATCACCGGTGAAGAGAACTATGCTGAGACCTGCGCGGTACTCCTCGACGCCCTGGCAGAGATATACCCGCATTGCACGGTCGGGTCTTGGGACTATCCCTCCGGCCACAATACCGGCCGCCTGTGCCGGCCACAGTACCAGACTGCGCGCGTGCTAGTCACCCTGGTCGCCTTCTATGACGCCATTTACAACAGCTCGACGCTCGACGAGCCATCCTTTGTCGAGGGTGTAACGCGGCGCGAGAATATCGAGACCAACATGATGAAGAACGGGGCGTGGTACTGCTACGAGCAGTCGCTTGCCGGCGGGATGAACAACGGGGAGGCTGATTACATACGCGGCGCGCTCGCGGTCGGCTGCCTGCTGGGCATCGAGGCCTATGTGGACTGGGCGGTCGAGGGCCCGTATGGCATCTATGCGATGGTCCACAACAACGCGGACCGCAATGGTCGCTACACCGAGACAGCTCTGTGCTATGCCCTGCACAGCCGCGATTTGTATCTGACTTTCGCCGAGCCGTTGTGCAACTACCGGAGCGCAAAGTACCCCGACGGGCTCAACCTCTACGATGACCCGGCTTTCCGCGCCTTCTACGTGCTGCCGAAGCTGGCCATGGACTGCACCGGGCACTGGCCGCGCTATGGCGACTGCGGCCCGGACAGCACGCACGCTTACCCACCGGAGCGGATGTTTGATGCCACGGACTACCTGTACGCCGAGCGGATCGCGCTGCGCACGACGGACCCCCAGGTGGAGGCGCAATTCGCCGCCCTGGTTGACTTCTTCGCGGACGGGAATCTGGACAAGGTCCGGGCCGGTTCCAGCGACAAGCAGTGGCTGCTATTCCATGCCGACGGCGTCCCGCAGACTAGCGCATCGATCCCGCAGCGACTGCAGCGGATGCTGTCCGAGACGTACCTGATGGGGCAGAAGGGCATGGTGATTCTGCGCACTCCACGCAGCAAGATGGCTCAAGCGTGCTTGCTGCGCTACGGGCCGGTACTCAACCACGGCCACTACGATGATCTCAATATCAACTACTTCGGCCTCGGCTATGAGCTTACCTACGACCTCGGCTATGGTAACGGTTCGACCCATACCCAGGTCGGCTGGTGCAAGCAGACCGCCTCACATCAACTGGTACTGGTGGATGAAGCCTGTCAGCTTATCGGCAAGGGTGATGACACCGGCGGCAGCTTACACCTGCTGGCGGCGATGCCGGGGATGCAGGTGGCCGATGCCGACGCCAACCAGTGCTACTTCTCGCGGGGCGTCGAGCTCTACCGGCGGATGATTGCACTCGTGGGCAACGGGCCGCAGAGCTATCTGCTGGACATCTTCAACGTCGCGGGCGGCCGGCAGCATGACTACATGGCCCACTCGCTTTCCACGGACATCAGCTTCGCGGGCCTGGCCCTCGGTGAACGCGCGGAAGGCTCGGTGGCCGGACCGGAATATAATTGGGGCGAGCGCCAGCTCAATGACGGCTACGTCAGCGGTGTTGCCCACACTCCCTACTGGCGGCCACCTCCTGCCAACGGCCTCGGCTTCATGATGCACCCGCGCAGTGGCACGCCGGCGGGGACATGGTCGGCGACCTGGAAGCTGCCCGAGGGCGGCAACTACATGCGCCTCACCGTGCTACCGCAGGAAGGCACCGAGGTCATCAATGCCTGGGCCCCCGGGGTATATCCCCACAACCCGAAGGCCGAGCACGTCATCGCGCGGCGCAAGACCGACGGCGACTCGCTCAAGAGCACCTTCGTCACCATCCGCGAGCCGTATGGTCCGGAGCCGGTCGCAATCGGCGGGACCTCAGCCGCCGATCTGATGTCAGTGGTCAGTACCGATGACGGCGTCATCAAGTACCTCGGCAGTTACGGCATCGTGCTATTCCAGGCCCAGGAGTTCGGCGGCGCAATGCACTTCGACCTCGAGACTCCCGCCGCCGGAGCCTACTACCTGGTCCTCACGCCCTATATGTCCCCCAACTACGGCGCGGTGCAGTTTTCCGTAGATGGCAAGGAGATTGGGGAGCCGCTTGTGCTCAACAATGAAGCGGTCAAGCAGGGCGAGACCCAGATAATGGGCCCGGTGGAATTGCCGGCCGGCAGGCATCGCCTCACCGGCACCACCGTCGCCGCCACCGGTGGACAGCCCTGGTTCTCCATCAAGGCCATCAACCTGACTCAGCAGAAGCCCGAGCAATCCGCCACCCAAGCCGCGCCCTTTATCAAATCCGTCGCCAAGCTGCCCGCGCCGGATGATGCGACCGCGCTGGCAGTCCATCATGTGAGCGGCCTGGTGGACCGCTTCTTCTACAGCCTGGCGCCCGATACCAAGACCAGCTTCGAGGCGGTGGAGCTGGACGGAGCCTTTGCCCATCTGCGCACTGATACGGATCAGATTGTGGAGGCGCACCTGGTTGGGACCGCGCTGGCGGCCCCGGGCTTCAGGCTGCAACTCGCCCACGGCGAGTACCGAGGCAAGATCGTGCGGGTTGACTATGAAAAGAACCTCGTCTATGTGGATACCGATTTGCCCACCGATGGCCGGCTCGACTACCAGACCGTGGCCTTCACCAACCCGGCCTACTCGCGTAACACCGCCTACACTATCTACGGTGTCCGCCGCGAGGGCGACCTGGCGATGCTGGACCTGGGCGACCAGAGAATCCTGCTCGGTGAGGGCATGCTTGACGAGGACCCCATGACCGACACGCGGCTCACCAGCCTGATACCGCACGACTATGCCCGTGGCCTGACGCGCCGCGGAGCCGGCTTCTTCACCGGCAAGCTACTGGTCAGCGCCGACTTCAAGCACCAGACCCAGATTACCCACGCCCAGTACGGCCAGCCGATGACCGTTGACGTACTGTCCTCCGCCGGCTTTGCCGAGGGCGACAGGTTCTACTACCTCGACCTGCAAGCCGGCGACGAGTTCGTCATCCATAACTGGGCGGCGCTGAGCCTGGACGAGACCGGCAATCTGCAGGTCACGGCGACCGATGATGTGACCGTCGAGATAGACGGCAAGCAGCAGAAGGTATCCTGGTCATCGCCCGCTGAATAACCTGAGAGATGGAGAGCGAGAATGTCCCGACAAGTCACCTTGGAACTGGGCGTAAACGGCGCCTTCATCACCCGGCGCTGGGAGCAGCCGGACAACTGGATGCGACTAACTAAGGAGACCGGCTATCACGCCCACGAGTTCTGCGCCGATGTGATTGATCCGTTCTTCTCCGGCGACCGCGAATACCAACTGCAAACCGCCGGCGAGGTCAAAGCCGCCGCCCAAAAGTACGGCGTGCATATCACCGATGTCTATACCGGGGTGGCGACCCACCGCTTCCACGGGCTGTCTCATTCCCACCCCTCCTGCCGCGAGCGGATGAAGCAGTGGATCTACCAGACCATGGACATCGCCCTGGCGATGGGCACCGACCGCGTCGGCGGCCATTGGGATGCCATCTCCGTGGAGGTCATGGCGGACGCAGACGCCTACCAGGCCGCCATAGACCGGCTCTGCGATACCTTCGTCGAGCTGACCGCCGGCGGAGCGGAAAGGGGCATCGGCGCCATTTATCTGGAGCAGATGTACACTCCCTCCGAGGTCCCGTGGACGATCCAGCAGGCCGAGGATATTCTCATCGGGATCAACCAGCAGCGGCCCGCGATACCCGTCTATCTGACTGTTGACGTGGGGCACATGGCGGGGATGTGCTACGGTCTGGAGGGCGCGGACCTAGACTACCTGGAATGGACGCGGCGGCTGGCACCCTTCGCCGAGATCATCCATCTGCAGCAGACTACCCCGGAAAGCTCGCACCACTGGGCTTTTACCGATGAATACAACGCCAAGGGGCATATCGAGATCGAGCCGCTGCTGGAGGCGATCCAGACCGGCCACGAGCAGGCGCAGAACAGCCCGATTAGCGAGTATCTGGAGCCGGTGGACCATAGCTTCCTGATCGCCGAGATCATCCCCGGCTCGACCAAGAATGAAACCGACCTGCTGTCGGAGCTGAAGATCAGCAGCGACTACCTCAAGCAGTGGCTGCCGGAGGGCAAGTTGACGCTGACGGTATAGCAGGCGCGCAACAGGCCGAGCCACGCGTCGTCTGAATTATCCGGGCTAAGGAGATGACACTGATGGCAGACGCAACTGCAGCGACCGGCACGCTACGGGTCGGTGCGGCGCAGGTTGACATCACCCCGCCGAGGGGAACTCAGATCGCGGGGGACATCGGCCGCCGCCGGCCCGCTGAAATCGTGCTCGACCCCATCTATGCCAAAGCCCTGGTGCTGGAGGCCGAAGCGATGCGGCTGTGCGTCCTGTCGCTCGACTTGCTGGCTGCAGATGACGCCTCGATCGCCGAGATTCGCCGCCAGACCGCCGAAAAACTCGCCCTCGCCCCGGAAAACGTCATGGTGCATGTCGTTCAGAATCACGCGGCACCCTCGCTGGGGCATCACCTGGTCACGGACGAATGTAGCCTGATTCCCCCTGAGATGGAATGGTTCCGGGGCGGCGATCCGGCCTATGATCCCTTTGCCATCGAGCGCGTGGTTGAGGCCATCGGTGAGGCCCTCGCCGGCCTCGAGCCGGTGTCGGTCGGGGTCGCCCGGGGCATGGAGGACCGGGTCGCCTTCAACCGCCGCTTCATCATGCGCGACGGTACCGTCAAGACGCATCCGAGCGCGCAGATGCGCCACGAGATTTTGTGCCGGGAGGGCCCGATGGACCCGGAAGTCGGTGTCGTCTGCTTCACCGCCGATCCGCTGCGCAATGTGGCGATGCTGCTGCACCACACCTGTCATCCGGTGCACGGCTACCCTAAGCGCTACATCAGCGCCGGCTGGCCGGGAGCCTGGTCGCGGCAGATGGCTGCTGCTCACGGTCCCGACTCCATCCCCCTGGTCATCAACGGCTGCTGCGGCAATATCCATCACGCCAATCATCTTGATCCGCATCAGGTTGACGATCCCATCCGCATGGGGGAATGTCTGACCGAGACCGCCGGCGAGGTTCTGCAGCGGCTGGCGTATGGTGACGGCCTGCCGCTGGCCTGCAAGTCCACTAGCCTCAGCATCCCGATTCGCGAGGTGCCGGAGGCTAAGCTGGAGCAGGCCCGCAGCTTCCTGGCCGAACATCCCGAACCGATCTACAAGGACGCCGAGCGCACCGCGGTTGACTGGGCCTGGCACTATGCGGTAGCGGCGCTCGATGTCCACGAGCTGCGCCAGCGCCAGCCGGAACGCCCCTACGAAATCCAGGCCTTCCGCATCGGGGATATCGCGCTGCTGGCCCTTGGAGGCGAGCCGTTCGTTGAGGCCCAACTGCGCATCAAGGCCGAATCGCCGGCTGCTTTCACCTTCCTGGCCCACATGTCCAACGGCTATGTCGGATACGTTCCGACCCGCGAGGCCTTCGACCGCGGCGGCTATGAGACCGACACCTCGCTGGGATCATGTCTGGTACCTGAGGCCTTGGAGATGATCACCGACGCCTCCGTGCAACTGCTCAAGGCGCTCTTTGCCACAGCATAGGGAGAGACGACGCGTGAACGATTCAGAGACACAGACCGGGCAACTGCTCGCCGGTGCCGGGCGCACTGACATCACGCCGGAGCTAGGCACGCATCTGGCCGGGGCTGTCGGCCTGCACCGGCCCGCCGAGCGGATCCTCGAACCAACCTACGCCAAAGCGCTGGTGCTGGCCGGCGGCAAGAAAAAGCTGGGTATCGTGGTGCTGGATACCACCATTATCACCGAACCGTATACGGCGCGGATCAGGGCCGGCGCCGCGAAGCTCGGCTTCGCCCCCGAGGCGGTGATGGTACATGCCACCCAGACCCATTCCGCGCCGCCGCTAGGCTACTTCATGCTCGATGAGAATTTCCCGCCCCTTGCTGATGAATACGAATGGGTCCGGGGCGGCCAGGCAAGCTACAGCGACTTCGCCGCCGACCGCGCTAGCGAGGCCTTGGCCCAAGCCGACGCCGCCCTTCAGCCGATGCAGATCGCGACAGCCAGTGGCATCGAAGGCCGTATGGCCCACAATCGCCGCGCCGTCAGAGACGACGGCACCGTGGGAATGCCCGGGCCGAAGGTCTGGGATGAGCCGCTGGGCCCGACCTGGATCCGCTACCTCGAAGGCCCGATTGACCCGGAGCTGGGTGTGGTGTGTCTGCGCGATCAGGACCGGCAGGCCGCCGCAATGCTGCTGCACTACACCTGCCATCCGGTGCACGTCTTCCCCAGGCCCATAGTGTCGCCGGATTGGCCCGGAGCATGGACTGATGAGATGCAGAAAGCGCATGGCGAGCAGTGCGTGCCCCTGGTGCTCAACGGTTGCTGTGGCAATATCAACCCGTGGCCGCCATTCGATCCCGATTATGTGGAGGACCACCTGCGTATGGGGCAGGTGCTGGCGGAGACCACCGGCCCGGTAGTCGCAAGCCTGCAATTCAGCGATGAAGCGACGCTGGACTGGCGGGTCAAGCATCTGGAAATACCGCTGCGCGAGGTTGCTGCTGATGACCTCAAATGGGCGCAGGAGTACCTGAAGCAGAATCCGGTGCCGCCCTGGGATGACAAGACAGCCGCGAAAATCGCCGGCGACTGGACGCGGGCGGCCGGACTGGTCAGCGTCGAACTATGCCGCCAGCGCCAGGGGGCAATGGACTACGAGGTGCAGGCCCTGCGGATTGGCGATACCGCCATCGTCGGCTTGCCGGGCGAACCGTTCGTCGAGGGGCAACTGCGCATCAAGATGGCCTCACCGGCCCGCTTCACCTATGTGGCGCATTGCACCACCCAGTACGTCGGCTATATACCGACGGCCGAGGCCCTGACCCGCGGAGGCCATGAAGTCAACACCAGCTACTGGGCCAAGCTGGTTCCCGAGGCCCTGGATACCATCGTGGAGGTAGCCGGAGAGCTGCTGACCGATCTATTCGCGCCCTGATCGCTAGGGGGGCAGAACGGGCAGCTCAGCCGCCGAGCTTCTCGATCCAGCGCTCCTCGATTGCCGCCAGTTCGGCATCGGTGTCCTCGTCAATGAAGGTCTGCGGCTCGTCGGCCAGGATCTCCTCGACCTTCGCCTGCGCCGCCTCGCTCAGGCTCATGCTGCCGGCCGCTTCCCAGCCCTCGCGACCGCCGGTATAGGCAAGTCGCGGCTCGACAAGCTCTCGGAAGTGTGCCAGCGTGTGGTCGCAGCCGAGGTATTGCGCCTGCGTCCCCAGCTCCATGATGACATCGCGGGCGATCGTGTCCTCATTGACCTCGATGCCTGCCGCCACGCGGCTGGCCATGCGCGCGACCTCATCGTCTATCACCATCTGCGCCAGTGACATCACGCGGGTGGATTCGAGATTGCCGATACCCCAGATGATACTTACGCCGCTGATGGCATGGGTCAGTCCGGTGAGCAGGCTCTCGTAGGCGGCCTGGGCGTCGGCCATCATACTCTCGCTGCTCGACCATGAGGCGCTGGGCATGCCGTGGAAGCGGGCGAGCTGGGCTCCGGCCGATTGCATCAGCGCACACTCCGGCCCACCGGTGCGCGTCACCGCTGTCTTCATGTCCATGCTATGGGCGAAGCCAAGGTTGAAGACGGTCGGCCGGCCGGGCTCCAGAAGCTGCACGACCACTACACCAGCCAGGGCCTCGGCATTGGCGATTGTCAGCCCGCCGGCCGGAGTGACCGGCGCGGTCGCCCCGGCCACCGGCTCGGAGTTGACCATGATGGGGATCCCGTGGCCGGAACTTTTCTCGAAAGCGTCCAGGCCCATCGCCGACCACCGCAGCGGGCTGACGGCGGTGAAGCCGAGGCTGAAAATCGGCTTTGCCGAAACCGTCTCGTTTCCCAGCAGCACCTCCGCCATCTCGCGCATCGCCACCGTGCCCTCGGGCGTGTAGATGCAGGGCCGCAGATGCTTGGTGGTGTGCTGGGCCATCGTGCGCAGGCCGACGAAATCGCGGCTGGAGGGCGGATAGTCGGCCAGCGAGGTGCCGACCGTTGCGTGGACCATCTCCAGCGCCTGGGCCACGCGGCATATGCTGATGAAATCGCGCTTCGCGATGGGCCGGGTGGTCCGCCCCTCATCGAGGTATAGCGCATTGCCGGTCCAGTACACCGACGGCTGATCGGGGCCGATCTCGGTCACCGTACCGTCCAGCGAGGCCAGCTTGACGCGCTCGGGAGCCTGCGGAACGCATTCATACACCAGCTCGCGGGGAATCCGGACTACATCAGCCTGCGGCCCGGCCTTGCAGCCGTTTTGCAGCAGCAGCGCCTGTACCGACTCCGATTCGAACATGAGGCCGGTTTCGGCCAGAATATCCAGGCTGGCCTCATTGATCTGCTCGATTTCATTCTCCGCGAGCCAGTCCATGCTCTCACCTCGGTGGGGTCCTGATCTGCTGTCACTATTCTTCGACCGCGCCGGCGGGGACACCTTGTCGGCTGCTCGAGCCTTCGCACCCATAGTGAGACTCGCGCATAGCTCAGGCTTCCACTGTAGTTGTGCAAATTCCGTTAACGGCTGGGCCGGATGCTCAGTGCAAACGACACACTTCGCATGCGGCCCCTCCAAAAGGCAACGTCTCAAGCTTTGAAGGTCTTTTTGTCGTCTGGAGGGGCCGCATGGACGAGAGTTTGGCCACAAACTCACGGCCATCCGGCCCACGGCGTGTCACAACCCCATCGCCAACCCTCACAGATGCGCGGGGCACAGACCAGAAATGTGCACAACTGCAATTCCAGCCCGAATCCTTAATCCGTATTGCGAGGGATTGCAGCATCGAGCAGGGAATACTGGATATTGTGAAGTGCCCGAGCTTGCGCAACAGGTAGTATTGAATAAAGCCAGACGATGGACAGGTCCCATGAGTTGGCATGTCAAGCCAAAAGTGCGATCATCACTCCTAGCCATTGCCTGCCTTAATCTGGCGGCGCTTGCGGCCGGCGCGGTTCCGCTGCCTAACACCGAGCTGGCGGCGGAGGCTGACCCTGGAGGCTATGATGTGTTCGCCACGCTGACGGCTAGCGGATCGCATCAGCAGATCCTGCTGGATTGGGGCGAGGCTGGCGGCCTGGTACTGACATTCGGCGCTAAGGCGACGCTGCTGGCGTCATCGGACGGTAGGGCCGAGCGAGAGCTCGGTCACGGAAAAGCTGCCCGCCCCGGCGAAGTGCACATCAAGCGCCGCAGGCCGATGGTCGAGGTGACGCAGCAGGGGAGGGTGCTGCTGAGGGCCTGGAGCCGGCGTGGAATTGCGGGTCAGGTAGCGCCCGCGACCGCTGCAAAGATGACCGAGTTCCGCGTTCAGCCGGTCGCGGACATCAATTTCAGCGACGAGTTTTTCGACCCGGAGGGGTCAGTAGATGTCTGGGAACCGCTGGCCGGAACCTGGCAGATCGGCATCTATCGCGACGCCCTGATCCAGCGCGACCACGGCGATAAAGGCCCGATCGGCGCCTCCTGGTACGAGGCTAAAGACGCGGAGCAGGCCATGACGGTGACCGGCTACGACTTCTGGGACAGCTACCGGGCACGGGTGGCCGTGCGCGCGGTCGCCGGCACCCGCTTAGGACTGGTATTCTATTGCCAGGACGCGCACAACTACGCCCTGCTTGCCGTAAGGCCTACTCAGACGCAAAGCCAGGGCCTCGCCACCCTCAGTTTCAGCAGAGATGGTCGCGAACAGGTCCTGGCGCAGGAAACCGTCTCGTGGCGGGCCGATACCTGGTACGAGCTGGCTGTCGAAGCTGTTGATGAGCAGATCGCTTGCCGCGTCGCCGATGTCGAGGTATTCGCCGCGAGCTTACCGGCTTTCACCAGCGGCCGGGTGGGACTGTTCGCCGATGGCCCGGGGCCGGCGCAGTTCGATGACATGGCGGTGCGCTCCGTTGCTGTCACGCGAGACGATTTCGAGCGCCCGACATTAGCCGAATGCTGGCAACCTAAGGCCGGACGTTGGGACCTGGCGAACGGGAGGCTGCATGCCGCCAGCGACCGGATGGTACGGTGCCTGCGCGTTGGCACCGGCTGGCCGGCAACGCATCTGGAGACACGGGTCAGGCCGAGATGGAGCGCGGGCGGACTTTATCTGAATTGGACTGGAGGAACCGGCTACATATTCGGGGCCGAACCCGCCCAATTGACCTTGGCCAAATTCGTGAACGGGAAAAAGGCGATACTGGCGCGCTGGCCGCTAGTCAAGCCCGACGGCCTGGTCCTGCGCCTCTCGTACGACAACGGGCGACTCTGCGCCAGCGCCGGTGCCATCGAGAAGGTCGTGTACGACTTCGCCGCACCCTCCGGAGCATGCGGGCTATTTGTGCAAGGTAAGGCGGAGTTCCACGATTTCACGGCGCGAGAGCTGCAATCACCTGCAGCCGAGATCTCTGCCATCAGCGGTAAGCCCCAGTACGTTCCCGGAGAGCGCGAAGGCACCAAGCGACCGGTCTTAGGCTATTACTGGCGACCCCAGAACGGCCGTTGGACCGCCAGGACCATCCCCGACTCCGCGCCGGGCTTGGGCCCTATTCCCGATGGCGACGGGCCTACTGCGCTTTGGTACTTCCAGCCCTGCCCCGGTGACGCCGTCATCAGCGCTGAGCGCTCCACCATTGCCCCCGGCACGACGCTTGGCCTGGCCCTGGCCTGCGCAGACGGCGACCTAGCCAGCGGCTACGCTCTCGAGGCCGCACAAAGCGCTTCGCTCAAGCTGAAGTTACTGCGCCAGGGCGCGACCGTGGCTGAAACCGAGGCTGATGCGCAGCCGAGCTATGCTCTGGCGCTATGGCGCGACGGGGATTACGTCGTGGCAAGGGCCGGGCAGGCGGCGCTGGCCTACAGGGATGCCCAGCCGCTGCCGGGAGGGCAGTGTTGCGCCTATGCGCGGGGAGCCGGTAGCATCATCGGCGAACTTAGCCTGGGCCACCGCCGCGCCCGCTATTATGTCTTCAAAGAGATCGAGACCGATTGGCAGCCCGAGGCGGGTGAATGGATCGCCCATTCCGGCATGGCCTGTATCGCCTGGGACTACTGGCTCACAGGCAAAGGCGCGCCGCGGGCGATGTGCTACAACCTCCATCCTCAACCCCATGACCTGCAGGTGGACTTCTGGATCAGCGAGTATACGCTGGGCTATAGCAGCGGCCATCACCAGCATTTCCCTTATTACAACCTCAGCCTGGTCACCTGTGCCAAGGCACGCTCAGCCGATAGCGGCTATCACTTTCTGATTGCGGGAGAAAAAGGGCGGGTCACGCAGCTTCTGAGGCTTGGGCAGGTGGTTGCCGAGACCCGGGACCGCCGCTTCTGGATCGCGATGGGCGGCCACTGCAACAGCCCGCGCGCCATCCATGTGGTGGTGAGCCAGTTGCGGGGAGAGATCAGCTTGTGCATCAATGACGAGGAAGCGCTGCGGTTCACGGACGCGGAGCCGCTGCGCGGAGGCTACGTGGGGATCGGGGCAAGCGACTGCGCGGCCAATTTCCGCGACTTCTGGATGGCGCCGGCAAGCCCCTAGCGAAACAGCGCGCTGACTGACTCGCCGGTGTGGATGGCATAGATGGCAGAGGCCAGAAGCGGGGCCACCGAAACCTGCGTTATCCGGTCAATCTGCTTCTCCTTAGGCAGGGGCAGGCTGTCGGTTATGACGATCTCTTCGATGTCGCTTTTTTGGAACCTCTCGATGGCCGGCCCGACCAGCACCCCGTGGGCGGCCCCGGCGTAGATCTTGCCTACATTGTACTTCTGCCTGAGGCAGTCAACCAGCACTAGCATCGAAGCGCCGGTGGCGATTTCGTCATCAAAGATGATGATGTTATTGCCTTCCACGTCCCCCACCACGCGGCTGATGAAGGCGTCGTCCTTGAGCAGGCTATCGCGGCGCTTGTCGCCGATGGCCAGGGGCAGGTCCAGGCGCTCGGCGTATCTGCCGGCTCGCTTGGCGCTGCCCGCATCCGGCGAGACTACGACGAAGTTCGTCAGGTCGAGCTTCTCCGAGAAGTAATCACACAACAGCGGCACGGCCGTCAGGTGATCGGCGGGGACCTGGAAGAAGCCCTGGATCTGCTCCGAGTGCAGGTTCATCGTCAGCAGCCGGTCGGCGCCGGAGGCCTCCAGCAAATCCGCCACCAAGCGCGCCGATACCGAGATGCGGGGCGCGTCCTTCTTATCCGAGCGCACGTAGGCGTAGTAAGGCATCACCACCGTCACGCGATGCGCCGAGGCATGCTTGAGCGCGTCCACCATCAAAAACAGTTCCATCAGGTGCTCGGAAACCGGGGCCGAGGCGGTCTGCAGCACGAAGACATCCTTCTCGCGCACGTTCTCCCTGATCTGCACGTAGATATTGTCATTGGCGAAACGGTCTATATAGGTCTCGCCCAGCGGTATGCCCAGACAGACGCAAATATCCTTGGCCAGTTGCGGGTGCGAGGAGCCGCAGAAAATCTTTAGGCTGTCATTCAGATCGTCGGGAATATCATAAAGCCTTCGTTCGGGCATCAGTCATTTCTCCTGAGCCGGAATCTGTAAGCAAATAAGCCTGCTGTGTAATGTGCTCATGCACAGAGGCTCACCGGTATGGTAGCACCACTTTACGCGCCTGTCAACCAGGCCTTGAAAACACAAAAGTCGGGATTCTACCCGACTTCTACATGCCTTCCCTCAAGCTTTCGCTGCGACGAGGGCGTTGATGTCGCTCTGCAGCCGGGCAAGACACTCCGGCGGCTGGGTCTCGCCCCTCAGCATGGCGTGGAGGTGCGTCTGGATGATGCGGCTGACCGCCGGGTACTGCGGGATCTCGCTCCGCCATTTGGCCGTGTGCAGCATCTGACGGATCTCGGGATAGTCCGGGTTGAAAGCCAGGACCTCGGGATCGGTGTAAATCTGCTCAAGGGTGGGTACTGGCCCACCCCGCAGTGCCCGCTCCTTTTGCACCTCCGGACTAGTCATGAATCTGATGAACTGGCGGGCCGCCTGCGGTGCTCTGGCACCCACCGGAATCCCGTAGAGCCAGCCGCTGAGGAAAGTCACACTCGCCTTCCCATGCGGCCCCCTCGGCGGGCAAGTGATCCCGACTTTACCCCTGATCGGCGACTCCAGCCTCTGCGCAGCCTGAGTGACGCTGGGCAACAGCGTCAGGAACACGGTGCGGCCCTCGATGAACTGCTCTTGCGGCTCCAGACCGCCGGCGGCAGTCACTACGCTGCTGGGCACCAGGCGCTGCTTGTGTATCAGGTCGTGCATATAGGTCAGGGCTTCCAGCGTCGCCTCATCTTCCAGCGAGACTTCTTCGCCCGCGAAAACCTGCGCGCCGTTGCTCCACAGGTTCTGCAAGAAGCTGGTAGTAAGGCCCTCATACATATATGCCGGGAACTGGTAACCGATCAGGTGCTCGTCCGGCTTGCCCTCAACGATGGTGGTGGCCTGGTGGATCAGCTCATCCCAGGTCTGGGGCGGCCCGTCGAAGCCGAATTCCTCCAGCAAGTCCTTGCGGTACAGCAGCACTCCGCAAGTCGCCAGCGCCGGGATAGCGTAGATGCGGTCGCGAGTGCCGGCCGCCAGCAGCTCCGGAATGTGCTGCTGCAATTCAGCGTCCGACAGCAGGTCGTCCAACGGCAGCAGGCGGCCCAGCTCAAGCATTTCGGGCATCCAGTACAGACACAGCGGGGCGACCGACAGCTCGGTGCTCTCGGCCCGCAGCGCCGCCTCAACCGTGGTCCGGGCTTCGTCGGGGTTGTATGGCAAGCTGATACTGACCGGCGAGATGCGCGGATGGGCCTGCCGGAAGCGCGTCATCAACTCCTGATTATACTGCTCGTCAGTCTCGGTGAAACTGCGCACCGACAGAGCCACCGGTACGGGCCGCGCTCTGCCGGCCATCACCCCCTCGGCCCCCTCAAAGCGACTCTCGACATGGAGCCCGTCGGCCTGGATGGTGAAGCGCCGGATGTCGTTGTCGTGGTTACACCCGCGCATCTTCAGAACCGAAATCGCCCGCTGAATCTCGCTTTCCATCTCCAGATACTTCATCAAGATGATGCCATCAACGATAATCGAGACATGCTCAGTGGTCACATAGGTCTGCCCGAAAAGCTCGGGCACCTCGGTAATCAGCACTGCGGTCACGCCATGCTCTTTGAACATGGCGTTGATGATATAGACGGTCTCGCGCAGCCGCTGGCTGGCCTGTGCGGCCATCGCCAGGTCGGTGATGCTGTCAATTACTACGCGGCGGGCGCCGAGCCTCTCGATCTCCGCCTCGAGCTGGGCGACGAATTCATCAGTGCGCAGATGTACCGGCGGCACGTCTATGAAGCTCAGCTTCCCGGCCTGCTGCATCTCCGCCAGCGTCATCCCGAACTCACCCGCCAATTGCAGCAAGGCTTCCGGCGGTTCCTCAAATGAGACATAGACCGCCGGTTCGCCACCGGCAGCCCCGGCATTGACGAAGGACAGCCCCAGCGTGGTCTTGCCGACACCCGCGCTGCCGGCCACCAGGACGGTATGGCCGCGCTGGATGCCGCCACTGATCATGTCATCGAGAGCCACCACACCGGTACTGATACGCTCGCTGGAGAGGTCTCTAATGCAGGGCCGGTCAGCGCGCCGGGGATAGACCTGCGCCCCGCTCCCACTCAGCTTCAGGGTATGCTTGCCGTAGGCGTGGTTCTGGCCGCGTGATTTCAGCACCTCCAGATAGCGCCGCCGGTACAGGTCCGCCCCCATCTCGAAGCTGAGGCTTACTACCGTATCCGCCAGGTATTCCTCAAAGGTAGTCTCCGCCACCCCGGTCTCGTCCACTTCCTTGGTGACCATGCAGGTCAGATGGGCGCGTTTGAGGCCGTTGATCATCCCATAGACCACCGCCCGCAACTCCTGCGGTGTACTTGCCAGCTCGATCAGGTGGGAGACGCTGTCCACCATCATCCGTTTGGCGTCCAGCTCGCGGAGTAGGCTGTCGATCATACCCTCGGCATCGCTAAGCTGGTCGAGAAAGACTTCCGGGGAGGTACAGATGACCCGCATCAGGTCCTGCTGCTCCAGCCCACGCAGGTCCCAGCCGAAGTTGGCGGCGTCCAGGTAAATCTGCTCCGGTAGTTGCTCGAAAGTCACCACCACCCCGGCCTCACCGCGGAGGCAGCCCTCGTGAACGAACTGCAGGCCGATGGTGGTCTTGCCCGTGCCCGGGACCCCCTGCACAACCGCACAAGCGCCGGCCCGTAGGCCGCCGCCGAGTAGTACGTCGAGGCCCTCAATCCCGGTACTGACTAGGTCGCTCATTGCTTGATCCCCTGAGTGTCGGCGTTATCTGAGTGCTCTTTGGCCTTCCTTTCGGCAGTGCGCTGGTGCACCAGCAGTTTGACTATCTCCTTGCGCGCCTCCAGATCGTCCATATATGCCTCGCTCAGCATGCACAGCAGGCGCCACGCCTCGGCGTTCTTGGCCAGGGCATAGCACTGGTATCGTCCCTCGCCGCGGCTGAACACCTCCAGGATCTTGCAGGCAGCTAGCCGCTCCAGGGCCTCTTTCACCTCAGCCACATCGCGGTGGGTTCGCCGGGCCAGGCCCTCGGGGGTGTCAAAGGTCTGGGGATTGGCCTGGAAGAACAGGGCCACATCCAGCCCGATGAGGTTCCGGGCGTGATTGCAGACGAAGTCTCTTACGCGTGCGTCCATGATGCACACTCTCCGCCTCGGACCTCGCCGGCCCTAGGCCAGCTTCCTGTGGCAGCGACCCGCTTGAGTATTTGTATTGTTCGACATTGCCGGTGGAGTCCCTTCCACAACCGTAGTTTGGGCAAAAAAATAGTTGGTAGCGTTGGCCGAACAGCAACCCCTGGAACGCCTGGGGATAGAACCTGGCTTTGTAGCTGCAGCGCAGAGCACATGATCGCCCTGACACTGTCGCCTCAAGCGCCACTTCCGGCCTTGCTTCTGTGGGCCGGGCTAAGCCGGTATTGTTTTGCTGGAGGCTTGGGTCGTTGGCGGCGATACCGGCTTGACAGTGAGGTTTGGGGGTTGTAAAGTATCTGCGTTTATACTTAATCAGATGGTGCTGCCATGAACAATTCTAAGGAATTGGCCCGGATCTTCAAGATTCTCTCCGTGGATACGCGTGTACGCATGATCGAGCTGCTGAAGCAGCGCTCCATGTGTGTAAACGCCCTTGCGCGCTACCTGGATATCACCCCGGCGGCCGTGTCCCAGCACCTGCGCATCCTGCGCGACGCCGATATCGTCATCCCCGACAGGCGCGGTTACTTCGTTCACTATGCACTCAACGAGGCAACGCTGGCGGCATGGAAAGAGGCGGCCCAGGGGTTGCTGGAGATAGACCGCTAGAGGTTGCACCAAACCTCGGACAAAGGAGCTCGCAAATGTGCAATAAGAACAAGAACTGCCAGAAGCCGGAGCAATTGCAGGGCAAGCCCCAGGACTGCTCGCCTGAGCAGATCCGGGAATGCCACGGTGACGTCAAGGCGCATCCCTGTCTGCCCGCAGGTAGAACCCGCCGACAGAAAACAGGAGACTGATGAAACTCGGGATGATCATAACCCAAACCGATCCGGAAACCGTCTTCAACGCCCTGCGGCTGGCGCTCTACAGTCTGGAACAGGGCGACTTAATGCGGATCTTTCTTTCCGGCAGAGGCGTTGAGATTGACCAGATTGAGGACCCGAGGTTCAAGGTCAGGTCTGAGGCCCAGAAAGTCCTGGACGCGGGCGGCCAGTTCTATGCCTGCGGGGCGTGTCTGAAGCTGCGCAACTCTGCAGGGTCCGAAGTCTGCCGGCTTTCGACGCTGAACGATCACTACGAGATAGTGCGCGCTTCGGACCGGCTGGTGACGGTGTAATCAAAACAGCCGCCGCAACGGAATGGTTCTGACATGGTCTGCAACCGGGAGCTTCCGGACTACTACGCAACCGTCGCTGATGACATCATCGAGTTTTGCGGGCGCTCTGCGGGGCGCGTATGGCTAGACCTTGGCAGCGGTGAAGGTGATGTTGGGCTGGCGCTAGTCGAGCGGCTACCGGGCTGCGTGATGGTCCTGGTGGACCCCGACATGCAGCCACTGGGCCGCGGGCTTGAGAGGGCGCGCGACCGTGGCCTTGGCGGGCGTGTTGTGGCTGTCCAGGGAGCCGCTGAACGCATTCCCATGCCCGACGAGGTGGTGGATGTGGTGGTCAGTCGCGGCTCGCTCTTCTTCTGGCACGATCGCGCGGCAGGGTTGCGAGAAGTTCGGCGGATATTGCGCCCGGGCGGCAAAGCGATGATCGGCGGAGGTCTGGGAAGCGGCTATCCGCAGTGGGCACGACGAGAGTTCATCCGCAGGCGGCGGCAGTCGGTGGCGGGAAAGCCGGAAGCGGCGCGAAGCTTTGTCGAGGCACGTAGCCCCGCCACCTTTCATCGTCTCGCGGTTGAGGGGGGATGGCCTGCCTTTGAGGTGGTAGGCGAAGGCGGCTTAGGGCCGGAGCAGGCGAATACGGGCATCGGCATCTGGCTGCAAATGACAAAGGAGGGACGGCCATGACGGGTGAGGCCGTTCGTACCGTCGAGGTCCGGGGCCTGGCCAAGCGGTTCGATGAAGTGCAGGCAGTGGACGGGGTGGATTTCGAGGTGTTTTCCGGCGAGCTGTTCGGCTTCCTCGGACCCAACGGTGCGGGTAAGACCACCACCATCAACATGCTTACCGGTTTGGCCCGGCCCGACGCCGGCACCATCCGCATCGCCGGCATTGACTGCACTGCCAAGCCCCGGGCCGCTCAACACCTCATCGGCGTGGTGCCGGATGAAAGCAATCTCTATCCGGAGCTCACGGGTTTCGAGAACCTGTGCTTCTGCGCCGCGCTCTACGGCATGGGTAAAGCCGAGCGCCAGAGGCGTGCGCGGGAGCTGCTGGATATCTTCGGCCTGGCCGAGGCGGCGGGCCGCAAGTTCGCGGGCTATTCCAGGGGCATGAAGCGCAAGCTCACCATCGCCGCCGGCATCATTCACAACCCCCAAGTCCTCTTCCTCGACGAGCCCACCACCGGCATTGACGTGGCCAGCGCGAGACAACTGCGACAGCTCATCGCCGACCTGCACCAAAGCGGCACCACCATCTTTTTGACCACCCATTACATCGAGGAAGCCGAGCGGCTATGTGACCGCATCGCCTTCATCGTCTCCGGTCGCATCGTGCGAATTGACACAGTCGAGCACCTGATCCAGCCGATTCAGGACAAACACGTGGTGCACATTACCTGCGCGAATGGACTGAACGACGCGCAAGGCAAGCTCTCCGGCGCCTTTCCGGACTTGCGGTTCGCGGCACCGGGGCCGGGTTTGATCCGTGTGGAGGCAGACGAGCCGGTTCGTGTCGGGCCGCTGGTGCGCTTTCTGGAAGAGCACGGGGCTGAGGTGGCGGAGGCCCGCAGGATGCGCCCGTCGCTGGAGGATGTCTTCGTGCGGATTACGGGCATCGAGGCCGACGCCATGCGCAAAGAGAAGGAAAAAGGGGGAGGTGGAGCATGAAGCTGTGGATCGCCTTCTGGAGCATCGTGAGCAAGGACATGCGGACGTACTACCTGAAGCCGCCGAACCTGAGTTGGGGGCTAATCTTCCCGCTGGCCTGGACGGGGATGTTTTTCATCAAGTCCGGCAGCGGGCTAGAGAGCGTGATGACGCTGCTGCCGGGGGTGGTGGCCGTGTCCATCCTGTTCGGCACCACCTCGCTGCTGTCGGTGACGGTGACCTTCGAGAAGAAGGGCCGTTCGTTCGAGCGCCTGCTGCTCGCCCCCATACCGCTGGAGCTCCTGATGCTGGCGAAGACCACCGGAGCCATTGCTTTCGGGATGGTCAACGCACTCGTGCCCGTCGCAATGGCCGCTTTTCTGGTGAACTTGTCCGGTGTGGCCTGGAGCGCGTTCATCCCCTCCGTCCTGCTGATCGCCGTGGCTTCGACTTTCCTGGGCCTATTCATCGCGGTGGCGGTAAGCGAGGTTTTCGAAGCCCAAACGTTCTCGAACTTCTTCCGCTTCCCCATGATCTTCCTGTGCGGGCTGTTCTTCCCTATCGCGAAGCTGCCGATGTTGCTACGGCCGCTGTCTTACATGCTGCCCCTGACCTACGGCGCGGACGCTCTTCATGGCGCGGTTCATGCCGGGAATGCCATGCCTTACGCCCTCGACCTGTCCATCCTCGGTGCCTCCTGCGTCGCCCTGTTCGCTGCAAGCCTCTGGAACATCAAGCGCAAATGGATTGTCTGAGGTCAGCTTGCAGGGATTTCGCAAGCGCCTCGCTCTCCCTCACAAGCTAACGCCGACGCGGGCAGAGCCGGACTGCGACGGTGTAAACCGCCCCTCTGCAGCAGGAGAATCGACCAGCAGACGGCGAATACTGCCACCACGCATAAGCGAATCGCCTCGTCATATCCCCACCGCAGCGTCGGCACACGCAGGAGTGAGGGACCATGGATACAGATTGTCAAGCGCAAGAGCAATACTACCCGCGGCCTGACTTCCACCGGGGTATGACCGAAGGGCAGGATTGGCTCGACCTCAACGGCCAGTGGGACTTCTCGTTCGATCCCCAGGATATCGGCGAGGCCGAGGCTTGGTATCGGCCTGACGCCAGCTTCGAGCGGACCATTCGGGTGCCGTTTCCGTGGGAATCGCACGCGGCATGGGGTACCGAAGCCGCCGCCGACTGCGACAACTATTTCTCGCGCAATGCCTACCTGAACCCGGCTGAGGTGAACAAGGATAACTACCGCGAGGCGCCGCGCCATACCATCGGCTGGTACAGGCGGACGTTTGAAGTGCCCGAGGCCTGGAATGGACGGCGAATTATCCTGAATATCGGCGCGGCGGATTGGCATGTGAGGCTCTGGGTGAATGGGCAGGCCGTCGGCGAAAGTGAAAGCGGATACCTCCCCGTGGAGTTCGACATTACCGACTACCTGATAGCCGGGGAGAATACCGTGACCTGCCGCGTGTGCGACCCGCAGGATGATGAGCAGAAGCCGCTGGGCAAGCAGCACGCCTGGTACACCACCACCTCGAGCATCTGGCAGCCGGTGTGGCTAGCGCCGCGTCCGCAGGCGCATGTCGAGAGCATCCGCCTGACGCCGAAGCCGGCCGAGGGTGCGGTCCTGGCCGAAGTCATTTGCCACAATCTGCCCGAGAACGGAAGTGTGAGTGTCAGCGTCAGTGATGATGAGGGGAAACAAGTGGGCGAGGCGACGCTGGCAGCCGACGAAGCAGGCGCTTTTCACGGCAGCGTGGCCCTGGGTGAAGAGGCGAGGCTCTGGACGCCTGAGAATCCGCATCTGTATGGTGTCATTGTTGCACTGGAGTGTGGCGGCGAGAGTGTTGACACGGCGCACAGCTACTTCGGCATGAGGCAAGTCGGCACCGGGACGCTATACGAGGGCGGGCCGAACTACCTCACGCTCAACGGAAACCCGATTTATATCAAGGGCGCGCTCGACCAGTCATTCAACCCCTGGGGTGTCTATACGTATCTGTCTGATGAGGCCATCCGCAAGCATCTGCAGCAGGCGAAGGACGCGGGCTTCAACCTGCTGCGAGTGCATATCAAGCTGGAGGACCCCCGCTATCTGTACTGGGCCGACCGGCTGGGGGTAATGCTGCAGTGCGATCTGCCCAACTGCGGCTATGGCGGCTATTCGGAGCTTGCCTGCCGGCGGCACCGGGCACAGTTGCTAGGGGCGATTGCGCGCGACTACAACCACCCGGCCATCATCTCCTGGTGCCTGTTCAATGAGACGTGGGGACTAGGAGGCGAAGAGTACAAGCAAGACCCCCAGCGCCAGCACTGGGTGGAGGAGATGTACGAGCTGGCGAAAGAGCTTGATGGCACGCGGCTGCTCGAGGACAACTCGGCCTGCCTCCAAGATCATGTGCGCACTGACATCAACTCATGGCACTTCTACATCAATGACTATGAGCAAGCCGCCGAGCACATCGCCGCAGTTGCGGACAACACCCGTCCCGGCTCTGACTTCAACTTCGTGCCGGGGCGCACCCAAAGCGGCCAGCCGCTGCTCAATTCGGAATATGGCGGCATCGCGGCGCGCATGGGTGATAAGGATGTCTCCTGGTGCTTCAAGTTCCTCACCGATCTGCTGCGGCGGGAGACGCGAGTATGCGGATATGTCTATACCGAGCTTCACGACATCGAGTGGGAGCGCAACGGAATCTACAACTACGACGGCTCGGCGAAGCAGTTCGGCTACGACCCCGCTGATTTGCAGGCCGATCCGTACTTCGCTTTCGAGGGCCCGCCGGGAGAGACCTTGGAGCCCGGTAGCACCGTCCGGTTCCCCGTATTTTTCGCCCGCCAGGGCTGCACCGATCTCACGTGGCCGGATATCGAGATAACCGTCAGCGGCATTGATGCCCTGGGACAGGAGCTAAGCCCGGCCCCGACCGGCACAATCAACTGGCCGCGGGGAGACGCTGAGACGAATCCGGCGCTCAGTTGCGGCGCCTTCGCCTTCGATAGGCCGCTGCCTGATTACCCCTGCCTCTTGCGCCTGGAGGCTCGGGTCAATGGCAGGTTCTCTGATTTCAAGTACCTGGAGGTCTGCAACGGGCGGCTGCCGGCGACTGAACGGCTCGCGGACGGCTCGCTAGTCCTGCGCAAGCTGGCCGGGGAGCAGGAACATTCCTCAGGATGGCATGAGGCCGAATTGGAGCGAGGCCTGGTGGGACGGGAGATTCACTTACTTGGCGGCATCGAGGCCGGCCATCTCGATTACCGCTTCGAACTGCCCGAAGGCATGGATCTTGCCGCAGCAGACGGCATCACACTCATCGCCGAGTTATCTGCCAAGCGCCAAGACGCCCGCCAGACCGAAGCGTGCGGCTGGCCCTCCGACCTGCAGATCTCTATGAACGGAGTTCACATCCACTCGCAGCGCTTGGGCGACCAGTACGCCGACTCGCGTGGGGCGCTGTCGCACATCCACGGGTTCTGGGGCCGTTATGGAGAACTGGTGCGGGTGCGGGTGGCTGCAGACATGGTCCAAGAGATGGCCGGAGTTGACCGCAGGCATGTGAAGCTGACCCTTGCCGTGCCGCGAGAGCTTACCCCCGGCGGCTTAATCGTGTATAGCTCCCGGGCCGGCCGCTATCCGCTGGACCTGACGCTAATCATCAGCGGCTGTGGAGACTAATCCGCGATTCATCCGGCCAGACCTTGCTATATATAGTTGAAGTATGTATAGTAGGGCAATCGTACAGTATCGGTGCGGATTGTACAGTTCTGGCACAGCCCGACAGGAGGGAGATTATGCACAGGAGTGTCGTAGGCGTCTTACTCATTCTCGTGGTCGTAGCCGTAGTTGGATGTGCGGCGTATGACAAAGCCAAGGACCTCACTCTGACGGTACGGACCGCCCCGCAGGATTTCACGTTGGCCGAAGTCAATTCGGGATTCGAGGCCAATGACGTGACCTCCGAAGACTGGGAGGATCATGCCGACAAAATCCAGAGCGTGGATGCAATCCAGGTTTCGTACGAATACGACAACCAGTCGGGGGCGGAGGTCACGATATCCATCTACATCAGCGAAGATCCGAATCTGACCGCCGAGAACGTAGCAGCTTCCGCTAAACTCCTGCACCAGACAACACTGCCGGAGGGCACCGACACAGTTGAGCGCGGAGAAGTGGGCGACGCCGAAGCTCGTGAGCTGCTGAAACAGTACAAGGGGAATTTCACCGTCTATATCCTGGCGGAGAGCATCGCTGAAACCGTAACTGTTACTATCAACGACTTCCGTGTCTATGGCGCGGTCAATGCGGACTTTAGCTAGAATCCAGAACGGAGGTATAAGCACAATGCGCAGACACATGCTTTGGCTTTGTCTGATCCTAGCTGCAACTGTCGTAGTCGGGCCCGCCTGGGCTGAATTCGCTGACGCGGCGGTGGGCAATACCGCTCTGGGCGTCGGCACGCGGGCAATCGGGATGGGCGATGCGTTCGTCGCGGTGGCCGACGACGTGACCGCCTTGTATTGGAACCCGGCCGGTCTGGCGGACAATACCGGCTTCAAGTGGCACACTATCAGTATTGGCGGGGGAGTTGACAACCTCGATGTCATAGACGAGTTGGCCGACGTGGCCTATATCCTGGACATGGATGGTGGTGAAATCGTTTCTCCCGGCGACTTCAACACTATCCTCAATGCGGCGAGAAACACCGGTGGTCAGCCGATTGAGGTTGAGGGTTCGCTGATGACCGGATTTGCCCTCGGCCCGCTGGCTATCGGCGCCTATGCCCAGAGCGCGGGCGTGGCGGGATTGACTGACGTTGGTGGCGCCGGCAACCAGGTTAACGCCACTGCCAACGTCCTAGGTTTCGGCGCTGTCGGGGTCGGCTACGGCAGGCAGATTAGCCGACACCTGCAGATGGGCGTAGCGGTCAAACAGGCAGTCCTGGCCGAGGCCAGGGTCCAAAAATCCTACCAGAGCAACGCGCCGGTCGTCGAGATAGCGGATGATTCGGATGATGACAACGCCCTCACCGCCGACCTCGGGTTGCGCTACAAGCCGGAAGAGAACATGTGCTTCGGGCTGGTCGTGCGCAACATCACCTCCCCGGACTTCACCCTCGACCTGGGGGCCGCGACCGGGATAGTCACTAGAGAGGTCAAGCCCAGCGTACACTTCGGTCTGGCGGCATTCGATCCCGCCGAGGGCCTCACCTTTGCCGCTGATATCCACAACCTTACCGCAGCAAACAACGCCTCCCCAACTGTTCATTTCGGCCTGGAGAAGATCGTCAACAGCAACCTGGCAGTGCGCGCCGGCCTGCGCGACTCGCAGTTCACATGGGGTGTCACAGGTAGCCTCGGTCCCCTGACACTCGAAATCGCTTCCGCCTTTGACTATAACGACATGTTCGCTGCCAGCCTGACGACCGACTTTTAGTACCTGGCTGCACCAGCGCGCGTTATGCCTGCTTGGGACTCGCCCCGTGATGCTTGCGGGGCGAGCCTTTTTTGCCCGCGCAAGGTTTGCCTGGCCCTGACAGCGAACAACTAACTAGCGGCTCTTAACCTGCTTCGGGAGGCTTACCGTGCGCCGTATCCCTGGCGACAGTCACCCTTTGCTGATTGCTTTGCTACTCGCCCTCAGCAGCCTACCAGCGCACGGCCAAGGGCTGGACGATCTGCGCGCGCGGCTGGCCGAGATTGAGGCCAAGGGCTATGCTCAAGACAGCCCGGCGTATGCCACCAACTACCCCTATGCGCGCCTGCAGTTGCGCAAGGCCGAGGCGCTCAGTGCCGGGGCCGTCGGCTACCACTTCGCGTTTGCCAATGTCAGCGAATGTGTCGCGCTGGGCCTGGAGGCGCTGGACAGACTGGAGCGGGGTCAGGTACTACGCGCCGAGCCGGGCGTGCTCACCGAGCTGGCCTATATCACCCGCAACGACCGCACCGCCCAGCCCTACCACCTCTACCTGCCACCTGACTACGATCCGCAAAGGCCGACTCCGCTGATCGTCTTCCTCCACGGCTGGGTCCCGACCACCAACATCCTCGACCCCTGGGTGCTACCCGATGAGGTCCTGCGGATCGCCGGCAAGTACGGCTGCATGCTGCTGACGCCCTACGGTCGCCGCAATACCGATTTCCAGGGCGTCGGCGAGGTGGATGTGCTGCGGGCTATCGAGGAGGTCAAGAACCTGTACAACGTGGACGGGCGCCGCCTCTACCTCAACGGCGTCTCGATGGGCGCAATGGGGGCATGGACCATCGCGCTGCGCCACCCCGGCATGTTCGCCGCCATCACCCCGATCGCCGGGCAGACCGACATGTACCGCTGGTGGCAATGGGATAAGCAACAGATGCCCCCCTTCAAGCAGTGGATGGTGGAGTGGGATAATCCGTGGCATCTGGCCAAGTCCATGCGCTCCCAGCGCTTCTACGTCCAGCATGGGGAGCTAGACAGCCTGATACCGGCCAAGCAGTCGCGGTGGATGGTCGAGAAGGCCGAGGAGAATCTCGACCCGGCCGCGGTTACCTATGTCGAGTACCCCGGTGCCAGCCACTTCATATACTTCGAGAAAGAGCCGTTCGACAAAGCCTTCGCCTGGCAGATACAGCACACGGTGGAAGAGAAGCCGATGCTGATCTCCCACACGACCTATAGTCTCGAGTACGGGAGGGCCTTCTGGGCCACTATCGAGGCCTTCGAAGAATGGGGCAAACCGGCCTCCTTCAGCATCCTGGCTACCCCCTGGGTACAGAAGCTGAGCCTGGCGGAGGTGGAAATCGAGTGCGAGAACGTAGCGCGGCTGAGCATTGACATCGCCAACTCCCCGCTGCAGGCCCAAGCCGGCTACATCGTCGCCTTGCCGTCGGGACGCCGGACCATCAGGCCGCAGAACGGCAAGCTGATAATACAGCTCGGCGAGCAGCAAGATAGGGGGCACAGCTTCCCGCCGGCCAAGCGCAAGGGCCTGTGCGGGCCGTGTGAGGAGGTCTTTGACAGCAGCTTCGTCGTGGTACCGGGCACCGCCGGCGGGCCGGCAGATGATGAGGCTCTGGCCGCCAAAGTGCAGCGCTTCAGCGACGAATGGGACGCCTTCGCCGATGGCCGTCCCCGCATCAAGCTCGACACCGAGATCACCGAGCAGGACATCGCAGAGAGTAACCTGGTGCTGTTCGGCCGGCCGCAGACCAACTACCTTCTGGCGCGCATCTACTTCCGCCTGCCGGTCCGCATCGGCGACCACCACTACCAAATAGGCGACAACGAATACGCCGGCGACGACCTCGGGCTGGCGATGTGCTATCCCAACCCGCTCAATCCCGACCGCTATGTGCTGATATTCGCCGGGGAGTACTGGGGCGAGCGGTGCGATGTCAACCACAAGTTCGACATGCTGCCTGACTTCATCGTCTTCACTACCCGGGCCTTCGCGCCCGAGGGCGACACCAACGAGCATCTCTGCGCCGGCTTCTTCGATAATAACTGGCAACTCTCGAATAGGCTAACGTACCATTAGAAGTGGTTTTATAACTCGTTGCTGTTGAGGGTTTGGAGCGGGTTATGAAAACAGGTCAATAATACAATACTCTCCAGGACGACAGGCATCCTTGCCTGTCGAAAAATGTGGACAGGCTGGGAAGCCTGTCCTCCAACGGAATCGCGGTGACCGGCGGCAAGACAAGGAAGCAACCGCATTCATAGCCCGTTGCTCTTGAGGTCTTGGAACAGGCTATGAAACTAGTTCCGTTCCCTGGCTTGCACCGCGGCGATCCGCCGACGGAGGCACCGCATTGGACATTAGCTGGGAGCTGCGAGAGCAAGACCGGGAGACCTTCGCGCAGGAGCTGGATAGCTTCGTGCCCGCCAAAATCTATGATGCTCACGCCCACCTGTACCGGGCCGAGTGGTGGGACGATCCGCCGGCCGAGGTGGCCGCCGGGCCTCCCGACATCTCCCTGGAGGTTTACCGGCCCGAATACAGCCCGAACGCCGCCCTGCCGCTGGTGGGCATCGAGAACCTGCGAGCGGTCAAGGCCGCTTGCTGGTGCGCAGGCCTCAATGACGCTCAGATCGAGGACTATTTCGGGGGCAACGCCGCCAAGCTGCTGGAGATGGAATGAACGGTCGAGTAGCTAAGCTATTTGGGTTCGCTCTCACAGATCCAAGCGTCGGGCTTCCCCCCCACTTGGCTCCTCTTGGAAGTTACCGCACGGCAGCCCCCGCTCGTCGCCAGGAATGAGTGATCATCAGGATTTGGAAAGTATTGTGGAGGAGACAATACAACAAGACGCGAATAGCACAGGAGCAAAGTTTCATCGTGGATTCGCGAGATAGAATCGCCTACACGCGACAAGACCGTCCTGCAACGGTTTGGAGGAGAAATCCGGTGCGATGCCCCAAGTGCGGGTATGAAATGTCAGATTTTGACGAAGAGTGTCCCCGGTGTAAGCGCATGGCCAGCGAGACTCCTGCGTCGACCGATGCGGCTGGTATGGGCCACGCACAGGAGCCAGGCACACCACTCCCTCCTGTGCAGCCTGTAACGTACGGCGCACACCCGGCTGGTAATGCGCTTCCTTGGATTGCTGGCAGTGCTGTGTTGGTATGCATCCTAGCCGCGGGACTGCTCGCATATCTGAAAGGTACGGAGGCCACCCGAAAGTTCAATGCAGGTGTAGCGCAACATACCGATGGCAACTTGGTTAAGGCGATTGAACTCTACAATGCCAGTATAGAGGCCGATCCAGATCTGTCATTGTCACACCTGAATCTGGGCCTGGCACTGCTCGGCGGCAAGCCGCTGGAGGGAATTCCTGAAGCAAAGATACAAGCCCTGATGGCGAGGGGGGTGTTCGGCGACACGCAAGAGTTGGAGCGCGCCGACAAATGCTTCAGGAATGCCATTTCGACAGCGAAGAAAGTGCAACACGGTCGTCCTATTGGCCTCGGCGTTACCGGTGAAAAGCTGACCGCAGATGATGTTGTCGCAATGGGCCACCTTAACTTGGCAGTAACGGCTCTCATTCGCACGGGTTCTGCCGAACAAGCGGGAAGCGCTCGGGTCGCTAATCAGTGGGCAAGTGTCTGCAAGCAGCATCTCGCAACTAGCAAGCGGTACGATCCTGATATTCGGGATGCGACAATGCTCCAAAGATTGTTGGCTGCCGCCGGCTACTAGTTTCAAACGTCTTGTCACACAGTATCGCCGTCGTGCCGCACATTGGTAGCGAGCCCGGCGGATGCACAAGACAGCATAGGAGGAAGCATCGCGGGCGGGGTGCCGACACATGCCGCGTTCAGCCAGGCAAAACGATTATACAGTTCCGGCCTGCCTCACACTCTTGGCAATCGTAGTGATCTACAACTTCCTTTCGCGTCTATGGAGCAAACACCCAGCCATACTGATCCTTTTGACACTGCTCATTATCGCCTTGGCTTTTCTTCGGTATCTGCATGTACTGGGTCTTCGTCAACTGGCGATAGAAAGAGCCAAACACCTAGAGGAATTGCGGCGACGAGAGGCCGAAGAGCGTCAGCGACTACGGACCAAGGAGGACAATAAACTTGCCGAAATGGAGCTTAGCGGCTTGGGTTCTGCGGTGAACATGGAAGCACTATCGCCACGCGGGTTCGAGCAGGCCTGCGAGAGGCTCTTTCGGTGTATGGGGTATCGGACGAAACTCACGGTGGCCTCTGCCGATGAAGGTGTGGACATTGAGATTTGGAGGGATAACCAGTTCGCGATCATTCAGTGCAAGCACTATTTCAACCGATCAGTCGGCAACATGATTGTCCGCGAGTTGATAGGGACAGTGATAGCTAGCGGTGCTGACAGCGGCTATCTACTTACCTCAGGATACTTTACCCAACCCGCGCAGGAGGTTGCTAACCGTGAATCGTACATTTATCTCTGGGATCAAACTAGGATTATTGAGATCACCAGAGAAATCGCGAGTATTGATTTCCTGGATAAGTCTGTGATTCTCAAACACGATCCTCCAGAGTCTCGTGCCCCTCAGTCCCGAGGCGATGGCGCATCTGCCAATCTCGATGATGGTACTGTACCGATTGCCGTTGGATTTGGATACGTACTTAGGCGTCTATCTGTCGTTTATGAATCATTCGCCGACCGACTCGATAGGATTAGTGGTCCGCCCTATCGTACTCACCGCAAGCCTCCCAGATCTGACGATTGACACGACTGCACGCAGAATGCTAAATAACCTCCTTCCGGTCACGCTAGAAGGATTCGCCCTACCCCGTATCGACTTGATCCCCCATGCGCTGCCCGCTTGCGAAGCTGCATGTCCAAGGGGAAGTGACGCGGGCCTGGCAAGTCGCCGGGGCCGCAGACTGATCTCCGGACGCTGCCGCCGGCGCAAGCCTCAATATCTCCGTTTATCTTGCGGGCTAGAGCGCGTGGCGGTCCTTGATCTCGAGGTAGCGATTGACTGCGGCGACGGTCAGGGCCTGTGGCGTGGTGTCCAGGACCAGCACACCTCGGCGCGTTATTGCGGAAAGGGCCTCTCTTCTGTCACCAATTGCCGCGATGGCTACCGCCTTTTCGTACGCCTCGAAAGCGCCGGCGGGGTCCTGGGCTGCGGCTGCCTGCAGGTCCGGGTCTTGTATCGCCACCAGCAGGGGCAGATGCCGGGGAAAGAGCGAGGCCATCCCCGACAGCAACCGCGCTGAGGCGTCCTTGTCAATCAAGTCTGTGAAGCATATCACCAGCGAGCGCTTGCGTGAGCGGCTGAAGAGCGTGCTGAAAGCCAAGCCATAGTCCGGCTCGTGCAAGCGCGCCTCCAGCCCGTACAAAGCCTCGGCAATGCGCCCGACCTGCGCCTTGCCCTTGCTTGGCGGGACGAACTGCTGCACCGCGTCGGCAAAGGCCAGCAGGCCGACGCGGTCGTCGCGCTCGGTGGCGACATAGGCCAACATCAGGGCCGCGTTGATGGCATAGTCGAGCTTCGACATCGCCGCCGTCCGCGTAGGCTCCCGGCCGCCCTCCGCAGCTTTGGCAGGCAAGCTGGCGGTGCCCGCCATCATCCGGCCGCTGTCAATCATTATCATCAGACTCTGGCTGCGCTCCGTCTCGTACTGGCGGGTGGTCGGCTTGTGGCGGCGAGCCGTCGCCTTCCAGTCAATGTGCCGGAACTCGTCATCGGGCACATAGTCGCGCAAGCTCTCGAACTCCGTACCCATCCCCAGCCGCCGGTAGGGGTGATAACCGGCCTGTGTCAGCCGGCCCGCGCGCGCCAGCTCCTCATAACGCGCCACTTCCGCCAGGTTGGGATAGACCGCTACCTCGCGCCCGGCGGCAATCGTCCTCTGCCAATACGTCAGGCCCAGAAATGACAGCCCGCGGAAATGCAGATTTCCGAAGCTATAATCGCCCCGCGCCGGCGGCATCGTCCGGTAGCTGACCTGCTGGGTCGTGAAGGGAGCAACGACCAGGCGCTGCAGCCGCTGCGGCGTGCGGAACCGTGCCGGCGGATCGTCCTTGACCAGCATCCGCAGAAGGAAGCGGGTGCGACTGCGCACGCTGATGGTCACTCGATTCTCAGCACCGACCGAGAGCTTGTCAGGGGTGTGCCTGGAGGCGGTGAATACAGCGGTGCGGCGGGCCAGCAGATGGTCGGCGGCCATCAGCAGCAGCACCCCGGCGGCGCTGTAGGACGCCCACGGAGTCAGGTGCGGCTGGGTCACGCCCAGGGCCATAATCCCCGCCGGCAACAAGAGCAGTATTAGGCCAAAGAGGGTGATCAACGGGCCGTCTTCCTCCAAGCAATCTCCCAACGCAGACACAAGCAACCGCACGTTCTAGGCATTCTTCACCAACGGCCGGTAGGACCACGACTGCAGCTTGCACTGCAGGTTCATGGCGCTGGTATCGTAGCAGGCCGGGGCTGCAATCGAGCTGGCTGTGGCGTTTTGGAATATCGGAAACTCCGCGCACTTGGGCAGGCCGGCCACCGGCTCCACGGTGACTTGCTCGGGTAATTCATCCCGTGAGAACGCCTGCGCCAGGGCCATCAGCACCTGCGCCGGTCCGGCGTTGACACCATGAGCCCGAATCGCGTGTGGCGTCCGTCCGTGCGCCATCGTGTAGGCATATACCGCCCGCGCCGCAATCAGGCAGTTGGCGCGCGTCAAGGTCACCGGCTCGGTCATTTCCGGCACCGCTTTGACGGGCCCCAGGGTGCGCCGCACCTGCAGCCTCTGCGCCAGCTTGTTGTACAGCATCATGTGCTCGCCCAGAGTCGCCAGCAGAAACAGCGCATCGGCCACCGAAACGGTTGTATCGGCGACCCTCACCGCGTCGAAATCCTGCAGCAGCCGGCGCGCCATGTCCTTGACCTGTGCCAGCGTCAGCCACTGGCCGACCGGCTCATCGTGGCGGTCGAGGTACTGCTTCATGCTGAGAACTTCCACGTCATTGCGCGAGGCCAGCCATTGAGCGGCGCGGCGCGTCCACTGGTAGTGGGCCTCGACATCCGCCGGTGTGCGCATGACCGCCTGGCGCCACTGCCGGTCCTGGGGGAAGGGGCCGACCGGGCCGAACTCCGCGCCGATGCGGAAGGGCAGATCGCAGTCATACAGGCCCCAGTACTCCGCGCACACCCAGCATGACGGATGCCCCACGATGCTGACATGATCGTGACCCTTGGCTAGCTGCCGGTCAAACGCCTCCTGGAACTCGCGCAACTCCGCCTCGGGATCTACAGTCGGTTTCACCCGCTCCGGGTGCAGCGGATCATAGGCCATCGCAAAGCTGCCCTGATAGCCGACGGTGCGCTTGGCCCTACCGGCAAACAGCATGTCCATGACCCAGCCGTTGTGGGGCATGTCATCACCGAAGCCGCCGTTGACCGCCCGCACGCCACCCAGCCGCATCGCATGGGTAGTGGCCGGACTGTGATTGCACTCATGCGACACGCAGGCGGTGGGGAACTGGCCGGTGACCTCGGCCACTTCATTCAGCCCCGGCATCTCGATACTCAGCGCCTTGGCCAGCGCGGTATCCCAATCGTACTTCACGCCATAGACCAGCGCCGGCTCGGGATACTCGAACCAGAAGTTGCCGTGGTAGCAGATGTCATGCTCGCGCATCGCGGCGATGACATCATCGCGGGCATTGAGCCGCAGGAAGCGCGCCTTCTGACCGGCGGTGAACAGATTCAGCGGCACCCCCACCTCGCTGTGGATTTGACACAGCCGCAGCAAGGCGTCATCGGATTCATGATTGAAGGTATCTTCGCAGTCCAGCCCGATGAATACCGGTGTCTTGGCCATTGTTTTCCCTTGACCCGTGCGAGGTTGGGTATTCTGAGTCGTATTTCGCTATAAGTACCCATAGCCCTCTTGCACAATTGCACCATGACGCAAGAAGCGCGCCCTCCGCTGATAGCGGATAGCGGAGGGCGCGCTTGTGGAGGTGCCACCGTTCCTGGCGTTGCCGTAGCCTTGCGGAGCGGCCGCATACGAGGCCTGAGCTTGTCGCAGGCTGAGAATCCGGCCCAGCCGTTGCGGTTTTCCCCTCTCGCTCTGCGAGAGGGGAATTGAAGGGGTGAGGGCTGCCGGCGCCCCGCTGGCCTATCAGGCTTGCACCTAGTCTTGCGGCGGGAGGTTGAGTTTGATATGCAGCTCGCGCAGCGCCTCCAGGTCCACCGGGGCGGGCGCTCCCGACATCAGACACTGCGCCTTTTGGGTCTTGGGGAAGGCGATGACTTCGCGGATATTGTCCTCGCCGGCCATCATCATCACCAGCCGGTCGAAGCCCGGCGCGATGCCGCCGTGCGGCGGGGTGCCGTACTCGAAGGCCTTGAGCATGAACCCGAAACGCTTCTCGGCCTCCTGCTCGTCAAGGCCCATCGCCCCGAAGACCTGCTGCTGGATGTCGCGGCGGTGGATCCGGATGCTGCCGCTGCCCATCTCGGTGCCGTTGATGACCACATCGTAGGCCAGCGCGCGCACCCGGCCCGGGTCGCTTTCCAGGTGCTCGAAATCCTCCGGGTGGGGCATGCAGAAGGGATGATGCTCGGCGTCCCAGCGCTTGTTCTCGGCGTCCCAGGTAAACAGCGGGAAGTCCGAGACCCACAGCGGGACGAAAACATTTTCGGGTATCAGGTTTTCGCGGCGGGCGAGCTCGCGCCGTACCCAGTCCAGGGCTTCGGCCACAATCGCCGGCTCGTCGGCGACCATCAGCAGCAGGTCGCCCGGCTCGGCCTCAAAGGTCGCGATGATCCGGCTCACTTCCTCAGGCGTAAAGAACTTGGCAATCGGCGAATCGAAGCCGCTCTCGATCACCCGTAGCCAGGCCAGGCCCTGGGCCTTGTGCTGCTGGGCGAACTCGGTAAGGTTGTCAAGCTGGGCTCGCGGGTACTGCCCGCAGCCTTTGGCGCAGATGCCCTTGACCTGCCCGCCCTTGGCGACAGCGCCCGAGAACACCTTGAACTCCACCTCTCTAGCGATATCGCTCAGGTCCACAAACTCCATGCCGAAGCGCAGGTCCGGCTTATCGGTGCCATACTTCGCCAGCGCCTCAGCGTAGGTCATGCGCGGGAAGGGGATCGCCAGCTCGACACCGATGGTCTCCCGGAACATGGTGTGGAAGAGCCGCTCGGTCAGCTCATAGATGTCCTCACGGTCAATAAACGACATCTCAATATCAATCTGGGTATGCTCGGGTTGCCGGTCGGCGCGCAGGTCCTCATCGCGGTAGCAGCGGGCGAGCTGGAAGTACTTCTCGACCCCCGCGACCATCAGAAGCTGCTTCATGATCTGAGGGGATTGCGGCAGGGCGTAGAAGTTGCCCGGACTGACGCGACTGGGCACCAGATAATCGCGGGCGCCTTCGGGGGTGGGCCGGAACAGCACCGGCGTCTCCACTTCCCAGAAGCCCTCATTGCTGAGGAAGTTACGCACCGCCTGCGCCGCCCGGTGTCGCAGTTGCAGGTTGCGCTGCATCCGCTCGCTGCGCAGGTCCAGATAGCGGTATTTCATCCGCACCATGTCGTCAACTTCCCCCGCCTCGGCCACCGAGATCGGCGGCGTCTCGGCGGAGTTGAGCAGCTCGGCGTCGTGAGTTACCACCTCGATCTCGCCGGTGGCCAGATTCGGGTTCTCGGTGCCTTCCGGGCGGTGTCTGACCTCGCCCCTGACGGCCAGCACATACTCGCTGCGCACATCATGGGCCATCTGCCACGCCGCGTTGGCGATTTCCGGGTCGAAGACCACCTGCACCAGTCCCGAGCGGTCGCGCAGGTCAATGAAGATCAGCCCGCCGTGGTCCCGTCGGCGGTGCACCCAGCCGTTGAGCGCGACCTGCCGGCCGATATGCTCCGGGCGCAGCTCGCCGCAATTGTTGGTGCGCTTGATGAATGAGGATGGACAGCCCATGCGGTCGCCTCCTGGGTTGCTAGCAACTTCCACCAGGTCCGGGGGGAAAGACGGCGCTTAGTGCTCCTCCAGTTCTCCTACCAGACGCCGTTCATACTCGGCGACGTCGTCCCGCAGCTTGATACCGATGATGGTGAAAACCACCCAGCTTATCGCCAAAAATATCGTAAACCACTGCACGCTGCCGAGCATGAAGTAGAGCACCAGCCCCATGATCGCGATGCTCTCGGCCAGCGCCGCTTGCAGCACCAGACTCCTGAACACCGACGCCGAACCGCGGCGATTCCGCACTAACGGCGCGACACCGACCACGGCAACCAGCCCGATAGCGGCCGCCAGTGCCAGAAACAGATAAATCAAAAACTTCGGCCCGACCGGCTGCGGCGGCGCAACCTGTTCCATGACAAAGACGATTACACCGTAGATAACGGTTGCCAGCGATACCGCCACCAGCACGATATAGAGCCGCAGCGTCATCCGCTGGGCCTTCTCCACGCAGAAACCGCAGAGAATGCAGTTGCCGGCCTCATCCGTCGTCGTCGGCTGATTACATTTCGGGCAGTGCAATGTTCTCATCTGCTTATCCCCCGGGCCGGCTCAGCCCATGCCGAAAATCCTAGAGCGTTGACCTGCGCAAGAACTCGCCCAACTCCCCGATTGCCACCTCTTCCTGCTCGCCGCTGTGCATATCTCTGACGGTCACGGCGCTTTTCGCCAGCTCATCATCGCCGACGATCAGAGCTGCGGCAAAGCCTTCGCTGTCGGCGTGGCGCAACTGGGCCCGCATCGAGCGTCGGCGATAGTCCACATCCGCCCGCAGGCCCTGGCCGCGCAGCTCGGCTGCAAGCTTCAGCCCCGCCTCCCACGCCGCCTCGCCTAACGTGACGATGAAGCAGCCGCTGCGCTCCGCCTCGGCCTGGACCACTCCAAGCTGTTGCCGCACCAGCAGCACGCGCTCAACGCCGATGCCGACGCCCACACCCGGCGTCGGCTTGCCGCCCATTTGCTCCACCAACCCGTCGTAACGCCCGCCGCCACCGATCGAACTCTGGGCGCCGATGCCCTCGGCTATGAACTCGAACGCCGTGCGGGTATAGTAATCCAGCCCGCGCACGATATACGGATCAAGCTCATAAGCGATGCCCAGCAGGTCCAGATACGCCTGCACTTGCGCGAAGTGCTCGGCGCAGTCCTGGCACAGAGTATCCAGCATCGTCGGCGCTTGGCGTAGCACCGCCCGACACTGGTCCTGCTTGCAGTCAAGCATCCGCAACGGGTTCTCGTCATAGCGCCGCCGGCAATCCTCGCACATTCGGTCCAGCTTATCGGCGACAAAGCCCTTGAGCGCCTTCACATACTCCGGCGCGCATTTGGGGCAGCCGACCGAATTGAGCTTGAGCACCGCCTTGTCAATCCCCACGGCCTCATAGAACTCGGCGGTCGCCTGGATAATCTCGACATCCACCGCCGGGCTGGCTGAGCCGATCGCTTCGAGGCCGAACTGGGTATGCTGGCGGTAGCGGCCGGCTTGGGGCCGGTCGTAGCGAAAGATCGGCGCGATGTAGTAGAGCTTCACCACCCGCTCGGGGTCCTGCTGCATCAGATGATTTTCCAGATAGGCCCGCACCGCCGGCGCGGTACCTTCAGCCCGCAAGGTCAGGCTGCGACCGCCCCGGTCCGCGAAGGTGTACATCTCCTTCGACACGATGTCGGTCCCGGTCCCCACCGACCTGATAAACAGTTCGGTATCCTCAAAAACCGGTGTGCGCACCTCACTGAAGCAGTGCCGCCGACACAACTCGACGAAGCCGGCCTCGACCTCGTGCCACTGGCCGACCTCATCGGGAGTCACATCATTTGTCCCGGGTGGCCTTTGGTACTTAATATTCAACACTCCCCAGCCGTGGGTACATCCCTACTCATCTTCTGCCGCAAATGCTGGCCCTGGCGCAGGCGTGCTTAACAGGTAGGCAATCGCGCCTCAGGAGCCCTTCTTTTCGTCGCCTTCCGCCTCCAGCACTAGGCGACCGGCTGCCGCGGCCGCCATAATCTCCATATAATAAGGATGGCGGGAAAGTACGAAAAGCTGGTACTCGGCAGCCAGAGCCAGAATCAACAGCGCGTAGTAAATGCCCAGGCCCATACCGGCGGCGACCACGGCGCTGAAGGCGATCGCCACTCCCACTACCGTCAGCGCCTGGCTGGAACCGGCCACGCTGTTGAATACCACGGACGCGTAATCCGCCAAGGTATCGCTCTTGACCCGCCGCCCATCCCGCTCCACCAGCCTAACGATGCGCCGCGCCAGCCGCTGCGCATTTGTCCAATGCCCGTCAATCGTGAAGGCTACCAGAAAAAGCATCGCGCTGATGGCAAAGATCGCTTGGAAGTTGACCTCCAACTGTCGCGGCTCTATCGCAAAGTCCGCAGCCTCCACCGCATCAACCGCCAGCGTCAGCACCAGGCATACCACCAGCGGCAGCAGTCCCCACGCCAGCCATCTGCGCCGCAGTCCCTGGCGTGTGGTCCGCAGTTTGATCTGGGTCTTGTCAGCAGATTTCATCATCGCTATCGTCCGAGGGTATTCGAGTACCGCCTGAAGTGTAGATAGCCGCCGCGACAGCGCGATCCCTACGGCACCGCTTAGATACGGCCTCCGCCGCGACCGCTTGAGTATAGCAACTGGCTACCCGCAAGTCAATCTGGCAGCCTGCCGGCGGTTCTGAGAATTGCGCGCCCCAATTGGCCGTTGGGCCCGCCCGTGGTATAATTAAGGCCCGGAGGTACACGGTGATTGACCTGCACTGCCACATCTTACCCGGCCTCGACGACGGGGCGGCTCATATCGAAGACTCCCTGGCTATGGCCCGGCTCGCAGTTGCCGATGGCATCAACACCCTGGTCGCCACTCCCCACGTCGGCACACCTAGCTGGGAGGTGTCGGCTGGGATGATCATGAATGCCGTCAATTGGGTCCGAGAGCGCCTGCAGGCCGAGGGCATTGGGCTGGAGCTTTTGGCCGGCTCGGAAATGCCGGCGATTGCTGACATCAAGCACCTGGTTGATACCGGTCAGATCGTCCCGCTGGGTGAAAACGGCCGCTTCCTGCTCATCGAGCTGCCCTTCTTCGGCCATTTGGGCGAGGCCGAGAGGCAGCTTTTCGAGTTGGAGATCGCCGGCTACCGGATCCTGCTGGCCCATCCCGAACGAAGCACCGGATGTCAGCGCGATCCCAATCTGCTGCCCAAGCTCCACGACCGCGGCTATTGGGTGCAGATCAATGCCGGCAGCGTGCGCGGCCGCCAGGGCCGACGGGTACGCAATACCTGCATCCGGTGGCTGCGCCAGGGACTGGTTGACGTTATCGCCTCCGACGGCCATAACAGCACCAAGCGCCAGCCATTACTTTCACCGGCGCGCAAGACCGTTCTTAAGATCGGCGGCGAGGCGTTGTGGGAGCAGCTTACGGTCACCAATCCCCGGCGCGTTCTCAACTCACAGCAAGACTGAAGCGGGCTCCTGGCCGGCGCTCGCTGGCCGCCCGGGGATGCAGGCCAGCACATCCCTACCTTATCCCCATCTGGTTCCCCCTTCCCTATCAGGGATCAGGCAAGGGGGCTAGGGGGTTAGGCCGAGCAACTCACAAGACGCGTGGCTCGGCCTGAGCTTTGGGCTGTTGTCAAAGCTCAGGTGAGAGCTGAGGATGCCGGGCATCCTCAGCTCTCAGCTTCCAGCCCGAGGGCGTTGCTAAACCAGGCCAAAAGTTCCTTCCCGCAGACGCGCGGGCAAGCAGCCCGGAACCGAGGGTAGTATGACGTGAAGACCGCCAAGATCAGGATACGGGGTGCCAGGCAGCACAACTTGCGTGGCATTGACCTCGATCTGCCCAAGAATGCGCTTATCGTATTCACCGGCGTCAGCGGCTCCGGCAAGTCCTCGCTGGCCTTCGACACGATTTTTGCCGAGGGCCAGCGCCGCTATGTCGAGTCACTTTCGGCGTATGCCCGACAGTTCCTGGCCCGGATGCGCCGCCCCGATGTCAGGCTGCTCGACGGTCTAGCTCCGGCGATCGCCATTGACCAGGCCGCTCGCAGCAGCAATCCCCGCTCGACTGTAGCCACCCTCACTGAGATCTACGACCACTTGCGGGTCCTGTATGCGGCCATCGGGGTGCCGCACTGTCCTGACTGCGGATTACCCATTGGCAGCCGTACTCGCCAGAGCATTGTCGCCCGCGTCCTGGAGCTGCCACCAGGCACTCAGGTTATGGTCATGGCACCGCTGGTTCGCGCCCGCCGTGGTGAGTTCCGCGACCTGCTGGAGGATATGAGCCGCCGGGGCTATGTCCGCGCCCGGGTGGATGGCGAGATCGTGCGCATCGCCGAGGTCGGCGCGCTTGACCGCAACCGCCGCCATGACCTGGACATCGTCATTGACCGCCTCACGCTTGGGCCGGAGGTTCGCCCACGTGTCGCCGAGGCGGTCGAAGATGCGCTCAAGCTTGGCGAAAATTCGGTAATAATCGCCCCGGAGGGTGCCGAGGAATTCTTGCTATCATCCAGCTTCTCCTGCGACGCCTGTGGCCGCAGCCTCCAGGAGCCGACTCATGCCACCTTCTCATTCAACAGCCCCCGCGGCATGTGTCCGCACTGTAATGGCCTGGGCAGCGAGCGCCGCCTGCTTCCCGAGCTGCTGGTAGCCCATCCCGACCGCTCCCTTGACCAGGGGGCGATACCGCTGTTGCCATCACTCAATAACCCCAAGCGCCGCCACTGGTATCAGGGCGTGGCCGACCATTACGGCTTCAGCCTTGATACGCCTGTCGAGCAGCTTACCGAGCGCCAGGCCCACCACCTCTTCTACGGCTCGGAGGGCGAGAAGATTGAGTTCTACTTCAAGCACCCGCGCCACGGCTGGGAGTGGCGTCATGCCGATGTCTGGCCCGGCCTTATCCATGTGCTGACGGAGCGTTATCGGGGCCTTAGCTCCCGTTTCGCCCGCCGCCGCTTTGAGCAGGCCATGCGCATCGGCACCTGTCCGGTCTGCCAGGGCCGCCGTCTCAACCAGGAGGCGCTCGCCTTCACTATCGGCGGCCGCAACATCTCCGAAGTCACCGCCATGACGGTAGGTGAGGCCCGCGAGTTCTTCGCCGAACTTGAGCTGTCCGGCTCCGAGGCCATCATCGCCGAGGACGCGCTCAAGGAGATTCGCGGGCGCCTGGAGTTTCTCTCCAAGGTCGGCCTGGCTTATCTGACGCTCGACCGCACCGCCCCGACGCTGGCCGGTGGGGAGGCCCAGCGCGTGCGTCTCGCGACCCAGGTCGGCAGCGGCCTGGTGGATTGCGTCTATGTGCTCGATGAGCCCAGCATCGGCCTGCACCACCGCGACCAGGGCAAGCTGCTGGACACCCTCAAGCACCTCCGCGATCTCGACAACACCATCATCGTAGTCGAGCACGATCAGCAGACCATCTTGGCCGCCGACCGCATTATTGACTTCGGTCCCGGTGCCGGCGTGGAGGGCGGTCGCATCGTCGCCCAAGGCACTCCCAAGCAGATCGCCGCCAATGCCAAATCGCTCACCGGCCAGTATCTCTCCGGCCGTCGGCGGATCCCTCTGCAGGCCGAGCAGCGCCGTCCCGGCAACGGCCAGTGGCTCACTATCACGGGCGCACGCCACAACAACCTCGCCGACCTTGAAGTGGCCTTCCCCATCGCCCGTCTCACCTGCGTCACCGGCGTCTCCGGCTCCGGCAAAAGCTCTCTGGTCACCGATACGCTCTATCCGGCCCTGGCCAATCAACTGCACAATGCCCAGCTTGCCGTCGGCGACCATGACGCCATCGCGGGTATTGAGGCTCTAGACAAGGTCATCATCATTGACCAGGACCCGATTGGGCGCACGCCGCGCAGCACCGCCGCCACCTATACCAAGGTCTTCGACCAGATCCGCGCCCTCTACGCCCAGGTGCCTGAGAGCCGCCAGCGCGGCTATCGGCCCGGCCGCTTCAGCTTCAATGTCGCCGAGGGCCGCTGCCAAGCCTGTGACGGCCACGGCTATATCCGCCTCGAATCCGACTTCATGGCCGACGTCTGGGTCGAGTGCGAGGAATGTCGCGGCAGCCGCTTCGACCGCGAAACTCTCGACATCCGCTACCGCGGCCGCAGCATCGCCCAGGTCCTCGACATGTCAATCGCCGAGGCGCTCGAGCATTTTCAGAATCAGCCCAAGATCCGCCGTATCCTGCAGACTCTGGCCGACGTGGGGCTTGGGTATCTCAAGCTCGGTCAGCCGGCCCCTACACTTTCCGGCGGGGAGGCCCAGCGCGTCAAGCTGGCCCGCGAGCTGGCGCGGCCCAAGACCGGCAAGACCCTCTACCTGCTCGATGAGCCGACCACCGGCATGCACTTCGAGGATGTCCGGCAACTGCTCGAGGTCTTGCACCGCTTTGTCGAGGAGGGCAACACGGTCATCGTTGTCGAGCACCACCCCGATGTCATCAAGACCGCCGACTACATCGTGGACCTAGGGCCGGAGGGTGGTGCCGACGGTGGCCGGCTGGTCGCTCACGGCACCCCGGAGCAGGTCGCCGACAGCCGCAACTCCCACACCGGCGCACTGCTCAAGGACCTCATCAACGGCCAAGCCGAGCCGCAAATCCCCTCCGTACGCCGTCGTCCCGCCTACCAGACCGATTCCATAGATATAGCCGGCGGCCGCCAGCATAACCTCAAAAACGTCCAGGCCAGCCTGCCACGCTATCAGTTGACTGCCTTCTCCGGCGTATCCGGCTCCGGCAAGACCTCCCTGGCGGTGGACACGATCTACGCCGAGGGCCAGCGCCGCTATGTCGAATCGCTTTCCTCTTATGCCCGGCAGTTCGTCCGCCAGATGGAAAAGCCCAAGGTGGACCGGGTCGCCGGTCTCTCCCCGGCCATCAGCATTGACCACGTCAACCGCGGCCATACTCCGCGCTCGACCGTCGGCACCGTCACCGAGATTTACGACTACCTCCGCGTGCTGATGGCCCGTCTGGGCCAACCGCATTGCCCGGCCTGTGGTGCGGAGGTCGGCGCGCAAACCGTCGAGCAGATTGCCGACCGCATCCTCGCCGATTTCGCCGACCAGCAGGTGACAGTGTGTGCGCCGCTGCATCCGGCCCCCAACGAAGACTATGAGGCCCTGCTGCAGCGCGCCCGGCGCGATGGCTGGCGACGCCTGCGCCTGGATGGTGAGGTCCACGAGCTGCCCTATGACGACCCGATTGACCGCCGCCGCAAGCACCAGGTCGAGATCGTAGTTGACCGCATCAGCATCTCAGCCCGCAACCGCTCGCGACTTGCTGAGGCTCTGGAGGCGGCCCTGGCGATTTCCGGCCAGGACGTAATCGTCCTCACCGCCGATGGCGATACTGCCGCCTTCTCGCGGCTGTTCGCCTGTCACGAGTGCGGGCAGAGCTACGAGCAGATTACGCCTCGCAGCTTCTCCTTCAACCACCCCCAAGGCTGGTGCGAGCTGTGCGAGGGCCTGGGCACCCAGCGCGGTATTGACCTCAACATACTGGTGCCGGATGAAAGCAAGTCGCTGCGCCAGGGCGCAGTCAAGGTCTGGGGACCGCTGGCGAGCGGGACGCTGCTGGAGAAGTTCGTGCAGGCCCTGGCCGACTTCGGTAGCTTCACTCTCGATCAGGCCTGGAAGAACCTGCGCCGGCGTGACCGCCATCTCATCATCTACGGTAGCGACGACCCGATCCCTGTGGGTGAGGGCCTGGAGCTGTTTTATCAAGGTCTCGCGCCGGCCATCGAGCAGGGGCGCGCCCTGAGCCGCGATTTCCGCCACCGCTTCGGTCAACTGCTCCGCGACCTGCCCTGCCCGGCCTGCGAGGGTCAGCGCATCCGCCCGGAGGCGGCTGCTGTGCAATTCCGCGGCCATACCATCGGCCAAATCTGCACCTGGCCGCTGCAGCAGGCGGCCGAGTTCTGCGATGGCCTGGAGCTTAGTGCCATCGAGCGACCCCGCGCCCAGGACCTGCTGCGCGAGATTCGCAAACGCCTCGGGTTCCTCGTGCAGGTCGGCCTGGACTATCTCACCCTTGACCGCAGCGCCCCGACGCTTTCCGGCGGTGAGGCGATGCGCGTCAAGCTGGCCGCTCAGCTCGGTGCCGATCTCACCGGTGTGCTCTACGTGCTCGATGAGCCCACCGTCGGCGTGCATCCTCGCGACAACGACCGCATGCTCAAGGCCCTCAAATCCCTGCGCGAGGAGGGCAACACCCTGATCATCGTCGAGCATGACCTGCAGACGCTCCAGGCGGCAGATTATCTGGTTGACTTCGGCCCGCAGGCCGGCCGCAAGGGTGGCGAGATCGTGGCCAGCGGCACCCAGGCGGCGCTGGTTCGTGCCCGCTGTTCCCTGACCGGCCAGGTTCTGGCCGGCGAACTGGAAGTCCCGGTGCCGCAGCCGCGCCGCAAGCTGCCTACCCGAGGTGACCAGGACGCCTGGCTCACCATCCTCGGCGCGCGCCAAAACAACCTCCGCGATATTGATGTCCCCATCCCGCTCGGGGTCCTGACCGTCATCACCGGCCCCTCCGGCTCGGGCAAGAGCACCCTGATTAGCGACATCCTCTTCCCCGAGCTGGTGTTCCGATTTGAGCCCAGTGCAGACGCCGCCACCCCCGGCCTCCATCGCGATCTCACCGGCACCGAGGCCCTGGACCAAGTCATCAACATTGATCAAAGCCCCATCGGCCAGTCGCCCCGTTCCAATCCGGCCACCTATGTCGGGGTCTTCGACGAAATCCGCAAGCTCTATGCCGCCTTGCCGCTGGCCCGGATGCGCGGCTACACGCCCACCCGCTTCAGCTTCAACCGCAGCGGCGGCCGCTGCGAGGCCTGCGCGGGCATGGGCAGCGTGCATGTGCCGATGCACTTTTTGCCCGATGTCTGGGTCACGTGCGAGCAGTGCCAGGGCCGCCGCTACAGTCCCGAGACCCTGGAGGTCGAGTACCAGGGCCACAATATCGCCGAGGTTCTGGATCTGACCGTGGAGCAAGCCGCCGAGGTCTTTGCCGGCTTTCCCGCCATCGCCCGCCGCCTGCAGGTGCTGAGCGATGTCGGCCTCGGCTACCTACCCCTGGGGCAAGCCGCGCCGACGCTATCCGGCGGTGAGGCCCAGCGCGTCAAGCTCGCCGCCGAGTTGGCCCGGCCCGCCCGCGGCCATACTCTCTACCTGCTCGATGAGCCGACCACCGGCCTGCATACCGCTGACATCCGCAAGCTGCTGACCGTCATCAATTCGCTGGTTGACCGAGGCAATACTGCGCTTATCATTGAGCATAATCTCGATGTCATCAAGACCGCCGATTATGTGATTGATCTAGGGCCGGGCGGCGGAGCCAGCGGCGGTCGCGTCGTGACGCGTGGGACGCCCGAACACGTCGCCAAGAGCAAGACCTCGGCCACCGCTCCCTATCTTGCCAAGGTCCTGCAGCAGGCCACCTATGCCCCGCGTGAAGAGCTGTATGCGCCCGACCAGCCGCGCCCACAGCCACCGGTCCAAACACTCAAGCTGAAAGACCAGGCGGCCCCGTGGGAAGCTGATGGGCACCGCTGGCACACCGAGCAAATCACCACCGCCGACGACCAGCGCCCCAGTTGGCCCACAGCCACGCTCGAGGCCCTGATCGCGATGACTAGCAAGCTGCCGGGCGCTGCCGAACCCGACTACGCCTATCCCGACCGCATAGTATTCCGCGCTCAGGGCCGCCAAGACGAATGGGCGCATATCAGGACCGATCGCGAGTGGACGCTGGAGCTGGTCATCTACACGCCCAAGGGGGTTTTCGACGAAGAGGACCTGGCCGAGGCGCTGGCCTTGCCGGCCTGGAACGACCTCAAGGAGGTGCTGATCTACGGACGCCGGCCGCGGGTTCGTGTCTATACCAACGCCCGCGCTCACGACCGTCTCCGGATCATGCTCCATCACCAGCAGGATGTCACCGGCGCGGAGTTCAAGGCCATGCTGCAGCGCGCCTGGCACGCCTATGTCAACGCTTGACCCGATGCGCCCAGCCGAGCTCTGGCAAAGGATTCTCGCGCAGTATTGTCGCTCGGCGCGGACATGTCAGATGTATCCCGTGGGTCGGGCATCCTGCCCGACTTCATGGATGTTGCTGTTGCCGTGGGGAGGGGCCGTGTCGAACGTCGGACGCTGTTTGTCCGACGTGAGGCCGGCCCGCGCAAAACGCTGGTGTCCCGCGGGCGGCACGGCCAAACGCCCAACGGCTGGGCCGGATTCTCGGCCTTGGACAAGCTCAGGCCTCGTATGCGGCCCCTCCGAAAGACTTAAGGACAACGGCTGGGCCAGCCTGGCCCGCGCAGCAGGCCGCAAGAAGGGAAAACTCACATGGATTTCCCATCGCGATTGCTCTTCCGGCCGGTGGCCGAGTGCCCCCGCGCCGATGATATCACCATTGACGCCGACCTTGCCGACTGGCAGGCGATACCCGCCCTCCCGCCGCTGGCTGAGCTGGATGGCGAGCAGCCCTTTGCCCAGGTCAAAATCGCCTACAGCGACCGCGGCGTCTATCTGGCTACTCTCACCGAGCGCGCAGAGCCTGTCGCCGTCAGCCGCCAGCGGCCCGAAAGCGCCGACAGCTTCCAGGCCTGGCTGGACACTCGCGGCGGCCTCAGCGGCCATCGCGCCACCCGCTTCTGCCACCATTTCATCATCCTCCCCAAGGGCGGCGGCCCCGATCGCCGGCAGCCGCTCGGCTGGCAGGCCCCGATCCGCCGCGCCCGCGATCAGTCCGCCATGGCCGCGCCGGAGGACCTGAGCATCGCCGCCGACCAGGACGAAACCTGCTACCGCCTGGAGGTGCTGCTGCCGACCGCGGCTCTGCACGGCTTCGAGCCGGAGCCGGGCCAGACCCTAGGCTTCACTTACGTGATTACCGACCTGATCCGCGGCCGGCAGACCTATGCGGTCGGCGACCGCTTCCCCTACACCTACGATCCCAGCACCTGGGCCCAGCTCCGGCTGGGCCAATGAGCTGCCCCGGACCAGGCGGCCCTGCGGCCCACAGCGAGTTGACAACGCCTTCGGACACCTATAATATCAAGACCGCAGGCCTTTGTACCCTTACCATCCCGCCCGCACTCAGAATCCTGCTAGGGGGCGCGCAAGTGCCAGAAAAACATAGACTGGTTGACATCATCGCCGCCGCAATCACCAAGCAAGCCGAGGCCGCAGGCGCTGCCCGCGTGGTCAGCGCCACGATCAAGCTTAGCGAGCTCGCCTCGGTTACCCCGGAGGTCCTTCAGGCCTGTTTCGCCAGGGCCGCCGAGCCAGCCCTCCGAGACATCGTGCTTAATGTGCAGATCGTGCCACTGCTGGGCACTTGCGAGAGATGTCAGACCACCGTCGAGATCAACCGGACCTTGTGTTGCAGGCGCTGTGGCGGGCCGTATGTGGAGATCGGCGACCACAACACCGTACTCCTCGAAGCATGCGAGTTCGCCTGAGGTGCCAAGCCCGGAAAGAGCGCTCCAGCAATGCCGCCTACTCCTGAACCCCAAAGCCGTCAAACTCCCCAGGACCCGGACCGCTTGCATCTGCACCTCACCGTCGAGGGCATCGTCCAGGGCGTCGGCTTCCGGCCCTTTGTCCACCGTCTCGCCACCGAGCTGCAGGTCACCGGCCAGGTCCATAACTTCACCGGCGGTGTCGAGATTGACATCGAGGGCCCGGCGCAAAAGTGCCGCCGCTTTGCCGACCGGCTGGTAGCCGAGGCCCCGCCCATAGCCGTCATCGAGCGCGTGGACATAGAACAGCTCCCCCTCGCCGGCTATACCGATTTCACCATCACTCCCAGCGCCCACAGCGATACGGGCGTGATCTTCGTATCCCCGGAGGTCGCCACCTGTGACGACTGCCTGCGCGAGTTGGCCGACCCCGAGGACCGCCATTACCTGCATCCCTTCGTCAACTGCACCAACTGCGGGCCGCGCTACACCATCATCCGCAGTATGCCTTACGACCGCCCCGCCACCTCGATGGCGAAGTTCCCGATGTGCGCCGCATGTGCCGCCGAATACGCCGATATCACCGACCGCCGCTATCACGCCCAGCCGGTCGCCTGTCCGCAATGCGGGCCGAGTCTGTGGCTCGAAGCAGACGGCGACCGCGTCGAGGGCGATGCCGCGATTGTGCAGGCCCAGGAGCTGCTGGCCGCCGGTAAGATCGTTGCTATCAAGGGCCTCGGCGGCTTTCATCTGGCCTGCGACGCTACCAATCAGCAGGCGGTCGCGCGCCTGCGCCTGCGCAAGCATCGCGAGGAGAAGCCGCTGGCGGTGATGGTGCCTGATCCGGAGACCGCAGAGAGTCTGGCCTATTTCACCGAACCGGCCCGCGAGCTACTGACCAGTCCCCAGGCCCCCATCGTGCTGGTGCGCAAGCGATTTCCCGAAGGCCTCGCACCAGCCGTCGCCCCCGACAGCAGCGACTATGGCCTGATGCTGCCCTATAACCCGATCCATCATCTGCTGCTGCGCCGGGGCCGCCGCCTGCAGCAGCCCGCCTTCACCGCCCTGGTGATGACCAGTGGCAATGTCAGCGACGAGCCGCTGTGCATCAGCAATGACGAGGCCCGCCAGCGCCTCGGCGACATGGCCGATGCCTTCCTGCTGCATGACCGCGACATCCTGGTCGGCTGCGATGATTCGGTCGTCCGGGACAGCGCCGAGGGACCGATCTTTCTGCGCCGCGCCCGCGGCTACGTGCCCTTCCCGGTGCGCCTGGCCGAGGAGCTGCGCCCGGTGCTGGCCCTCGGCGGCAACATGAAAAACACCGTCTGCCTGACCACCGGCAAGAACGCCTTCATGAGCCAGCATCTCGGCGACCTGGAGGACGCCACCGCGCTCAGCTATTTCAAGCACGCGGCCCAACACCTCACCGACATCTTCCAGACGCAGCCGCAGGCCCTGGCCTGTGATCTGCATCCGGACTACCTCTCCACCCGCTATGCCAAGCAGCTCGCCGCCGAACTCGACCTGCCGCTGATCCAGAGCCAGCACCACTACGCCCACATCGTCGCCTGCATGGCCGAGAACCGCGCTGCTGCGCCGGTAATCGGCCTGGCCTGCGACGGGGCCGGCCTCGGCGATGACGGTACTATCTGGGGCTGCGAGCTGCTGGTGTGCGACTACCGCGACTACCAGCGCCTCGGTCACTTGAAGTATATCCCCCTGGCCGGCGGTGATGCGGCGGTCAAAGAGCCGTACCGTGTGGCGATGGCCTACCTGCATCAGATCTATGGCCGGGAGGCCGAGGCGCTGATTGCCCGGCTCTATCCGCCGGAGACCGCGGCCACCTGGCCGGCCTTCAAGCAGATGATAGAGGGCAAGCTCAACAGTCCGCTGGCCTCTTCGGCGGGCCGGCTTTTCGATGCGGTCGCCTCGCTGCTGGACATCTGCCAGCACGCCACTTACGAGGGCCAGCCGGCGATCATGCTGGAGGGTCTGGCCGACCCCCTCACAGTGCCGTTCATACTCCCCTCTCCCTCTGGGAGAGGGGATGGGGGTGAGGGGCAGACAGAAGACAGTCTAATTCTTGACCCCTCGCCTCTGGTGCGGCAGGTAGTGGAGGCGCGGCTGGCCGGCATCGCCCCAGAGCGAATCGCCGGGGCTTTTCACATAGGCTTTGTGGAGATGCTCGCACAGGCAGCGACAGCAGCAAGCCAGCGGACCGGCCTGGACACGGTGGCACTATCCGGCGGCACCTTCGCCAATCGGATACTTGTGGAAGGGCTGGCGGGGTCTTTACGCGAGGCGGGTCTGCGGGTACTATTGCATCGGGACTTACCGCCGGGGGATGGCTGCTTATCGCTGGGCCAGGCCGTCATCGCCCACCATCGACTGGCGTGAGCACAGCGCCGGCCAAATCTCTTGCGCTACGACAGCGGCAGGCGACGCGGGCGTGCTGTCACCCTTGACGAGGAGCCGACCCAGGATTTGACACTTAAACGCATTATTGCTACATTATGCCTAGAGGATGAATTATGCCCAATAGTTCAGATGTACAGCCCGCACATGCTACAGACACGACCACAGGCAAGAACATTATCGCCAAGGGCAGCAAGGATTCGCTCGCGAATCCGGCTTACACGAGTGAACCCCTTACGGACTTTGAGGGCATTACACCCGAAACCGATCTGGACAGTCTCAACCTCAACTGGCGAGAACGTGACTTACCGGAAAGCAAAAGGACAAAGCACGTTCACCGCCTTCACCCGTATTTGGGGAAATACATACCACAAATAGTCGAAATCTTCCTGCGTAAATTCACCCCGCGGGTGGTCGTTGATCCCTTTGCGGGCAGTGGTACTACTCTTGTTGAGACTGCTACACTAGGCATTAGCGGGTTCGGCGTGGATGTTTCGCCATTTAACTGCCTATTGGCCAAAGTCAAGACTGATGAATATGACCTTGAACTTCTGAGCCGTGAGGTCCACGATATACTGCGACTCTCGCAAGCGCAGAATCTCTCGTTGTTCCCGCACATTTCCGGTCCCAAGCCCCTCGACCTAACACCCAATGAATATATCCGTGCTTGGTTCGCTCCGCGTGCCCAGGAGGAACTGCTGCGGTATTGCGGCCTCATTCCCAACTATGAATACTCCGATGTACTAAAAGTCATTCTGTCACGTGCAGCTAGATCCGCTCGCTTGGTGCCTCATCACGAACTCGATTTCCCAAAGGAACCACAGGCCGAGCCCTACTACTGCAGGAAACATCGGCGCATCTGCTCGCCGGTGCAAGAGGCCGGCAAGTTTCTTGTTAGATATAGTAAAGACACTCTCAAGCGCATAGTACGCTTTGCACAGATACGACAGCCTGCAACCACCGTAGTTGTGTGTCGTGATTCCCGCGATGTCGATTTCCCGCCCGCGGACCTGGTCATCACGTCGCCGCCCTACGTCGGCCTTATAGATTATCATCAACAGCACCGATACGCGTACGAATTGCTTGGGCTCCTGCCGCAGCCATTCGCTAGCCTTGGCTATGTCAAGCAGGACCCACTACTAAATGAGGAACGCGAAATCGGGCCAGCCTCCAAGGGCACTTCCCAAGATGCTCGTGCCCAGTATATCCAGGGCATTCGCGCGGTTTTCCAGCGCGTCATCCAGCCAATGCCGGTGGGAGGTCACATAGTCATAGTCGTCAACGACAAGTCGAATCTTTACGCAGGGATGACAGAAGCCTTACCGGTGGAACACGTGACGACCCTCAATCGCCACGTCAACCGCCGCACCGGACGACGAACAGGCGCATTCTATGAGCAAATCCTCATATCGCAGAGAGTATAATGACACCCTCCACTCGCCTCGCGATTAAGGGCTTTCTGGAAGCATTCATCGAGGGTATCGTGGAAGCTTTCACAACCATGGACCTCGATCCCCGCAAGCCAAGGCCAGTGTCATGCGAAAGTCCCCAGGGACGAAGGAAGCCGTTCCATGAGGCCATACTCCCACACGGAATCCTAACCATAAACGAATTCGAGCGGTCGTTCTCCACTCGCATCGGTACGAGCTTTGAGGAAGCGGCCCGGCTTGTGGCCTCCGAGAAGTTCGCGGAAGTGGAGCGAGGCTATTGTGTCACCGGCGCCATCTCTCAGGGTATGGCATCAGTGATCGAGCGCTTGATCGAGAGCGCGCGGTCAGGATACATCCGGGGCAAGTTCCCCGCGTTCATAGACGCAGTTCTGGCTGCTGATAACGGGCCCACTCACGAACTGACCGAGATAGCGGACCTTCGTCTGCTCGACACTCAAGGAAATGAGACTTTCTTTGAAATCAAAAGCCCAAAGCCGAACAAGGGACAGTGCCTGGAGGCCACGCAGAGGCTCTTGCGCATGCACGCTCTTAGAGCAGCAGGCCCGCCTCGGGTCCGCGCGTTCTATGGCATGGCGTATAATCCATGGGGCACTGCGACCGAGTCGTATGCCCACAGCTTCGCTCAGAACTATCTCGACATGAACAATCAGGTACTCCTCGGGCACAAATTCTGGGAGTACGTCGGCGGCCCAGAAACGGAGCGAGAGCTTCTCCAGATATATGAAGAGGTCGGGAGAGAAAAGGGGCCTGACATGATTGATAAGCTGGCGCTAGGCTATTGAGATGACCCCGCTCTTCTCTACACTTCTCACCTGCCAGCCTTCCGTCTTTACCTTTTACCGGCCTACCTGATGGAGCGCGTCGGAGTGTGAACTCCAGTCGGACGAGGCCTGCCTCCATCGACACAGCGAAACAACACCCGTAACTCTCTCACTCTGACTGGTCTGAAAAATGGGCGAAGGTCACACCAGGACGGATAGCTGAGATAGACGGCAAGCACACCAAAGTCGGAAGCTTCGAGGCCCAGCCGCTACTGACTTAACTCTAGTTCTATGAAACGTTCGCCTCCAGTCGGGTATCTGTTCGTGTTGCCGGCGCTGCTGGTATTCGCGGCTTATGTCGCCTACCCGCTGCTGCATACCGTGCTGCTGTCCGCCTACTCCTGGAGCCCGGTGAATCCCATCAAGGTCTATCGCGGCCTGGGCAATTTCGCCGAGCTGCTCCGCGACCCCAACTGCGGCATAGCCCTGCGCAACAACGTCTATTTCATCCTCCTATCGCTGGCCGTGCAGTTGCCTCTGGCGTTGCTGTTGGCGGTCGGTCTCAATTCCACTTTGCGCCGCCATCATATCCTGCGCACCATCTTCTTCTCTCCGTTTGTGGTACCGGTGGTGGCCGTCGGGCTGGTCTGGCAGCTCATCTACGAGCCCAATTTCGGCGCGCTCAATGCGCTACTCAAGGCGTTCGGCCTGGAGGCTCTGGCTAGCGGCTGGCTCGGCGACCCGGTCCTGGCGATCTTCGCTATCATCGCCGTCTCCTGTTGGCGCTATACCGGCTTCCACATGATGATCGTACTGGCGGGGCTGCAGGCGGTCCCGGACGAGCTTTACGAGGCCGCCCGCCTTGACGGCGCCGGCGCCTGGCAGCAGTTCGTGCATATTACGTTGCCCTCGCTGCGGCGCATCCTGCTGGTGGACGCGCTGCTGATTACGGTCGGCTCGGTGAAGATCTTCGACCTGGTGCAGGTGATGACCGCCGGCGGGCCGGGCTATGCCTCCGACGTGCTGGCGACTTTCATGTACAAGTCGGCCTTCACCTTCGACCGCATGGGTTATTCGGCGGCGATTGCGGTCATCATGCTGGTGCTGACGCTACTGCTGACCGTGGCCTATATCCGCCTCACCAGCCGCGAAGAACCAGCAACCCGCAGCGTCGGCTACGGGCACTACTGGGCCGGCGCGATCGCCGCAGGCCTGGTCGCTGCGATGGTGCTGGGGGCGTGCTACGAGGGCTGGGCCGTCGTCGGCAATTACGCTGCCTTCATCGCCGGGCTGGCGGCCGCGGCCGTGGTTCTGTGCGTGCTCATTCGCGGCCTCAGTGATCTGCTTGAGCGGCTGCCCCGACGAGTGGCGGCCGGCGTGCGGGATGTTACCCTCACCATCGCCGCAGCCGTATTTTTTCTGCCAATTCTGTGGTCGGTGTTGAGTGCGCTGAAGCCGCAGAATGAGCTCCTGCTCGGTCCCTGGTCGCTGCCTCGGCATTGGGCCTGGGAGAACTTCGTCGCGGCCTGGCAAAGCGGCGTGGGGCTGTTCTTCCTCAACAGCGTCGCGGTCACCACTGTGGCGGTTCTGGTGATGTTGGCGCTGGCGGCACCGGCGGCGTATGCGCTGGCGCGGCTGCGGCTGTGGGGCGCGCCGCTGATCTTCGGCCTGATCCTCGGCGGCCTGCTGGTGCCGGTGCATGCGGCGCTGTTGCCTCTGTACCAGCTCAACAACAGCCTCGGCCTCAGCGATTATGCGGCGATTCTCGGCCCGTACATTGCTTTCTGCATTCCGCTGTCGGTGCTGCTGCTGCGGGCCTATTTCGCCGGCGTGCCGCAGGAGCTGATGGAGGCCGCGCAGATGGACGGGGCGAGTCACCTACGGATTCTCTGGTCGGTTTTTGTCCCGATTGCGCGACCGGCCCTGGCGACGGTGGCGATTTTCCAGGCGGCGTGGGTATGGAACGAGCTGCTATTTGCGCTGGTCTTCATCGTCAACAAGTCGCACATGACGCTGCCGGTGGGCCTGCTGACCTTCCAGGGGGAGCATTCGACCGACTGGGCGGTGGTGATGGCGGGCGTGGTGATGGCGATTGTGCCGGTGTTGGTGCTTTACTTCATCTTCCAGCGTCACGTCGTCAAGGGCCTGACCGCCGGCGCAGTGAGGTAGGACTGACCCGCCCGGGACAGGTGGCTAGAGTGCCGGTGAACTACCGGCGTCGTGGCCGCCGAGCTTCTCATGCGCGCGCCGTTCCCCGATATCTTCCGGCCATTCCGCCAGCAGGCTGCAGAGCGCCGCCAGGCATGACAGGGCGACCTTGCCGCGCGTGGATAGGGCAAAGCGGCCCTGGCTGATCCGCGCGATATAGCCGGCCCCGGCCAGCCGCGACAGATGGTGATAGAACTGGCCGCCGCTGGTCCCGGTGGCTTCCTGCAGGTCCCCGGTGGTCGAGACCCCGACGGCCAGGTGTCTGATCATCTCGACGCGGCGCGGGTTGCTCAGCGGCTCCAGCAGCCTGACGATGTCCTGATCCGGCAGCTCGGCGAAGCCACCCCAAGCGCCGATCTTATGCCAGCGGCTGGTGGTCTGCTCTTGCACGATACCGGCGATGAGCACACCGATGCCTGCGCCGCCGGGCAGGTGTTTAGCCAATTGGGCCTCGATCCGCTGCAATTCAGCCGGGTCGCCTATCTGCACGGCGGTCCGTTCGGCCATATCCTCGACCACGCCGGCCAGGGTCAGTTGTGAGGCAGGCTGGGCTCTAGCGGTGCCGACCAGGCCGGCAACGGTTTCACGCAGCGCTCGCACCTCATCTATGAGCCTTTGCAGATCGCGCTCGGCATCCATTGCAGACCTCCTCCTATCCGCCGTTTCCTGCAGTACTTTTCTACATGGCTGCCGGTTCTCCTCTGTCCGGCCGCAATATCTATCGATTCTGTATGCGCCGAGGCAGGCTGCATCATCCGCACCCCTCCCGCCGCCGACGCAGAGACCTTCTGGGGCTGTAGCTGTCGAAATCCTCGGAGGATATTCTCGGTTCCGGCATGGGAGAACCTGTGCATTCTGTGGTACAATAGCAGACCATACGCTGTGAGTTGGCTGAGTCGCCGGCCGGCAATCATGAAAGGGACTTGGGGCACAACATCATGTCAAAGCTAGCGAATGTTCCATTCATAGCTATCAGCCTCGCGCTGATACTGACAGCGCTCTTATGTACCTCGGTCGGCCGCGCTGCCGAGCTGGACGCAACCGTGGTCGCCGCCGTCACCGCCTATGGTCAGGCCAATTTCGACAACACCACGGGTCTGGTCCGGGATGCTGCGGGGCAGCCCAACCTGGCGGAGAGTTCGCCCGGCTATCTGGCCGCTCTGCTGATTCAGGGCGCCGACGCCGAGCAGGCCCAGGCCCTGGTGCGGGCGATCCTAGCCAACCAGGATACCCAGGATGGCTCGCCGACGCTGGGCTATTTCCGCTGGTATGGCGGCTCGGGTCAAGCTTTCTCTCACGATGCCACGCTTTATGCCTTGCCGCCGCTGGCCTGGGTGCTGCGGAATTACGGCCGGCAACTGGGCGGCGAGGCTGAGGCGCTGGCCGGGGCGCTGAGTCTGGCCGTGGGAGCGATCCAGCGCGATCTGGTCGAGCCGCAGGATGAGGCCTATCTGATGCTGCAGGCGGCCGCGCGCGCCTCTGCAGGAGCGGCTCTGGACAATCCGGCCTGGGTCTCCGGCGCGCTGTCGCAGGTGCGCTCGTGGCTCAGCCTGGTTAAATCCCACGGGCTTCCGGAGGGCCATTCGCCCACCTTCGACTGCCTGCGCCTGGCCGCTTTGCTGTGGGTGCAAAGCTCCCTGTCACACCCTTCCACAGCGTTGAGTGAGGCGCTCCGGCTGGCCCATGCCGATGCCGGCATGAGGGTGTGGGCGCCCCGCTACAAGCTCGCCGGCGCCATGTATCGCAGCTTCCCTCCGGACTATTTGCGCAGCGGCGGAGTGGTCTCCTACGTGCTGGCGCGCTACTTCGGTGTCGGCGCGATCGCCCATCCCGAGCCCTTTGTCATGTATTTCCTGTTACCCGCCGAGGCCGACGCGGTTGCGCCTCCGCCCCTGCACCTGCCTTGTCACATCAACACCCGCGCCGACGGGCCCAGCCACGTGACGGCCACGACCACCTACCTTGCTCCCGAGTTCTCGCTGGGGACAATGTCGGGCACGTTGCAACCGACCTCGGTGCCGCTCCTGATCTGCTTCGCCGAGGACGGGATTACCAGCCCGACAGCCTACAGCCAGAGCTATCCGGCCCCGGCGCATGTCAGTTCAGTTCAGAGCAGCGGCACCGCCCTCTGCAGCTTCGATTTTGACAATGTCGGCTTCGGCAGGAGCCGCCAGGCCTATGTCAGCCTGATACTGGGCAATGCCGCTGACATCCAGGGCACTATTGTTCGTGGTGCGGAATGGAACCGCGAGCCGACCGGCCTGGCCCAACTCGAGACCATGGCTCTGGCGACCCGTGGCTGTTATATCGGCATAGTCGTCGGCCGCTGCGGGCCGGCGGAAAGCGCCATCGAGCGCCGCATCAAGCCCGGCGATTTGCACTGGGTCGGCCAGGGCGATTTCAGCCGCCTGGTCCTGACCATTTACGGCCGCCAGGCCGAGTACACCCTCAAGTGGCCGCTGCAGGATGTCAGGGTTGTCTTCGGCCTCTGCGTGGTTCCGCAGTCGCACTACCCGACGCTCTCGGACTTTGCAACTGAATTCAGCAGAGCGCGCCTCCGTCAGGAGGTCAAGCCTCTCAAGCAGCGGGTGGGCGGCAAGGCCGATGAGCCGCAGCGGCTGCCTACTGAGGGGATGGTTCCGCAGCCGAAGCCCAGGAGGGATATGGAGTACCGCGACCTGTTGGAGCAGACGGTGGAGCTGGAGGCTTTGGGCAGCGTCCTGCAATTGACGGAGGACCTGCGCGCCGGGCAGCTGCTCGGCACGACCGTCAACGGCACCGCTAGCGGGACCGATTACCTGTGGTCGGGGCCGCTGTTTGAGTACACTGCGGGTGCAGACCTGGCGGCGCTATTGGCGGCTGCCGGATATTGAGCCACCGTCCGGGCCGCTGGCGGCAGCACTGCTGACCCAACCCGGATAATCCATAAGACGCACAGCTCGGGTCGCCAAAGTCCCCAGTGGTAAGCTCGACGCTGAACCCATACCGCCCCGAGAGAGTGGCTGCAACCGGCCCGCGCCCTCTCGCGACCTGCTTCCACCCTCGCGTTGACTTAGCCTTTGCCATAGCCTATAATCGCCTAGCTGCCGCTATTTCGGTACAAATCGCGCCGGCGGGCGGCCGGCGCAATACATGGAGGAGGCTGGTCTTATGTGCGACGAAAAACTACCGGTAGGGCTAATCGGTACGGGCACCTGGGGTGAGACCCATCTCAAGGCTTACACCTACGACCCGCTAGTGGAGCTGGTCTGCATCTGCGACAAGAACCCCGAGCTGCTCGCCCAGCGGGCCGAGGAGTACGGCGTCGCCGAGACCACCACCGACTATCAGGAGTTGCTGGCCCGCGACGATATTGAGGCGGTATCGGTGGTCACCCCCGATTTCCTGCACCGCGAGATCGTGGTGGCGGCGGCTGAGGCCGGCAAGCACATCCTGGTCGAGAAGCCGATGGCGACGACGGTGCAGGACTGCAAGGACATGATGCTGGCCGCTGAGGAGAACCAAGTCACCCTGATGGTGGACTTCCATAACCGCTGGAATCCGACTTTTACCGAGCTGAAGGCCAAGCTCGCCGCCGGTGCCTTTGGCGATCCGCTGATGATAACTCTGCGGCTGAATGACACCAAGTTCGTGCCCACCCAGATGCTCAGTTGGGGGGGCCAGTCCACGGTCGCCTGGTTCTTGGCCTCCCACGCCGCCGACCTGGCCCGCTGGCTGTTCGAGTCCGAGGTCAAGCGCGTCTATTCGGTCTCCCGCTCGACGGTGCTGAAGTCCCAGGGTTACGATACTCCCGACTTCTTCCACTCGATTCTGGAGTATGACAATGGCGCGGTGGCTCATATCGAGAACTGCTGGATCATGTCGGACAGCATGGCGGCGGTGTGCGATTTCCGGGGCGAGCTGATCTGCTCGGAGGCCACTGCGATGCTCAACGCGGTAGCCAACCGCGGCCTGGAGGTGTACGAGGACAAGGCCGGAGCCAGCCTGCCGTTTATGCTGGCGCAGACGAACGTGCACGGCGAGCTGCGCGGCTTTGCCATAGACAGCATCCGCCATTTCGCCAAGTCCATTCGCGAGGGCACGGAGCCGCTGGTGACGCCGATTGACGGCTTGCGCAACACCGAGACGGTGGTAGCGATTCACGAGTCGGCCAAGATCGGCCAGCCGGTGGAGATCTAGCGCCGGCACCGGCACCTTCTCATCCCTTCCGTGGCACAAGCTTGCCCGCCGTAGATTTGGCGGAGGCGCGGGCTTCCACTGTACTTACGCAAATTTCGGGCAATTCAGGCTATAGTGCGAGGCTGTGGTGTCGTTAGTCGTAATGGAGGGGCCTGTCGCAGCCCACTCCGCCTAGCGGCTAGCGGAGTGGGCAAGGCCGGCCCTGCCGTTGGCCGTTTGGGTGTTAAGAATTTGCCTTGATGGCGTGCTCTGCGGGCCGGCCTCACGTCGGACAAATGGCGTCCGACGTTCGACACGGTCCCTCCGCAAGGCAAAGGCCAGGCCGGCATTTCGCCCTTTGGATTGGGGAATCGTGTTGTGAAGCGCTATGTGTGGATAATTGCGGCGGTGGTGGGCCTGGCCGGGGTGATCGTCGGCCTCAGCCAGGGCCAGTGGAGTACGGTGCTGGCCTGGGGCCGGACCTTGTGCACCTCCTGCATCGGGCTGAGTGACTGAGTCGTGGTTCCGCGGTTACTCGCCTAACCCCCTTTTGATTCCCCCTTCTTTTTCAGGGAAGGGGGCGAGGGGGTTAGGCGAAGTCACAACCTGACCATTTAGCGATACTCAAATGGTACAGCCAACCGACGCGAGCAAATCCGACGCCGGCGCGGCCCTCTCCGGCCCGCGCTGGCTCTACTACCGCAACTGGGTACAGATCGCGGCCCTGGTGGTGATGAACTCCTACTTCTTCGCCTGGGCCAAGGGCTTTTGCGTGCCGGCGCTGAACTGCTGGGCCTGCCCCGGCGCGGTCTTCGGCTGCCCGCTCGGCGCCCTGCAGGATAGCTCGATAGCCGCCCAGTGGACCCTCGGACAGCGGCCCTGGTATGCCATCGTGCCGCTCTATGTCCTAGGCGTGCTGGTCGTATTCAGCGCTATCTTCGGCCGCATGATGTGTGGCTGGCTCTGCCCCTTCGGCTGGCTGCAGGACAAGCTCGCCTCCCTGCGCCGCAGGCACTGGCGTATCCCCGGGCCGCTGGGTTATCTGCGCTATGTAATCCTGGTGGTGTTGGTATTTGTGGTCCCGTATCTTACCGGCGTGCCGTGGTTCTGCAAGCTGTGCCCCCAGGGGGCCTTGGAAGGCGGGTGGCTGCAGCCGATCTTTGACGCCCAGGTGCGCGCCGGCATCGGCAGCTTCTGGTGGGTCAAGCAGGCGATCCTGGTCGGCTTTCTGGTGCTGATGGTCCTGGTCAAGCGGCCGTTTTGCGCCACGGTCTGTCCGTTGGGGGCGATCTTTTCGCTGTTTCAGCGCTACAGCCTGTGGCGGATTGATTTTGACGCGGAAAAGTGCGTAAACTGTATGTGGTGTGTGCGCAACTGTCCGGCGGGGATAGACCCGCGCCGGGAGGTCAACAGCCACGCTTGCATCGGCTGTCTGGAGTGTGCCAAGTGCCCCTATGGTGCTATCCAGTCGCACCCGATATGGGCGCCGCCGCCGGAGGCACAGACGCAGGAGGACTAGATGCCAACTCCAGGCGAGAAGCGGCTGGACTTCAGCCGCAGCGACATCCCCGACCTCACCGTCAAGGTGCTGCGGGCGGGCGAGGGCGCGCGGCCCGATGTGCGAGTGCTCAATGTCGCCGGCCGGCTGCTGGTAATCAAGGACTATGCCGCCGGTGCCAACCTGGTCAAGCGCACCGTGGGCCGCTATCTGGTGCATAGAGAGCTGGCCGCCTATACCCGGCTCCCATGGCTGCGGGGCGTACCGCCCTGCTATGGCCGGCTCGATCCCTACACTCTGGTGACCGGCTTTGTTGACGCTCAGCCGGCGCCGCAGGCTGATCCCCAGCGCCTGACCCCCGAGTTCTTCGCCGCGCTGCTGGACTTGGTGCACCAGATTCACCGCTGCGGCGTAGCTCACGGCGACCTCAAGCGCCTGCCCAATATTCTGATTGACAGCTACGACCGGCCGGTGCTGGTTGATTTCACGGCGGCGGTCACCATCGGCTCCAACCCGACGGCGGCTTTGGTGCTGCCGCACATATTTGAAAACGACCTGCGGGGGGTATATAAACTGAAAAGGCGGCACGCTCCCGCGCTGCTGACTGAGCAGGAGCAGGCCTTTCTGGAGTATCGGGGGCTAGGCGAGAGGCTGTTTCGGCGGCTGCGCGGCCATGTTCGCGAGCCAGTACAGAGACTTTCAGGCGGCGAACCCTAGACCCCACGGTACGTCTAAGCATACACCGCAATCATCAGAGCCGTGCTTGCGATCCTAGCGGCAAGCACCATCAGGAGTTCACCTAGATGCCAAGAGACCACCCACGCCAGTTACAGGCGCAGCGGCGGCAGGAGTTCGAGCGGCTGATCAAAGAGCACGAGCGCAGCATCTACGCCGCGGCGATGCGCCTGACCGGCTGCCCCCAGGACGCCGAGGACCTGACCCAGGAGGCCGTCGTCAGCGCCTATCTGGGATTTGACAACTTCGAGCTGGGAACAAATTTCCGCGCCTGGATGTTCCGGATATTGAGAAACACCCATATCAACCGCTACCGCAAAAAGCAGCGCAGCGTCGCCACCGTGGAGTGGGAAGAGCTCGGCGATGAGTCGCGCGCCCCGGGCGGTCTGGAGGCCTCCTCCCTGGCCGGCCTGGAAGCCGACCTGCTGCGCCAGGTGCCTGACGAGGGCATCGTGCCGGCTCTGGACGCGCTGCCCGAGGAGTTCCGCGTAGCGGTGGTGCTTTCGGATATTCACCAGTATTCCTATGACGAAATCGCCGAGGAGCTCGACATCCCGTTAGGGACGGTGCGGTCCCGCATCTTTCGCGGTCGCCAACGGCTGCGGGAGACCCTGGCCGATTATGCCCGCCAGCAACACTTACTATGAAACCATTTGACTGTCCGCTTGCAGAAGAGCAGCTAACGGCCTTCCTGGACGAGGACCTGCCCGCCGAGCAGATGCGAGCAGTGGCGCGGCATGTCATGGCTTGCTCCCATTGCAGCGAGCTACTGGGCCGCCTGCGCGCCGCCCAGACGGTCATGGACCTGCCCCACCCCACCGCCGATAGCGCGACACCTTCGCCCGACCTGTGGGACCGCGTCAACTCCCGCCTGGATGAAGTGGACCGTCTGATGCAAGCCACGCCCTCCGTTGCGGAAGGCCTGCCCCGCCCCTATCTGTACCGGCTCGTCGCGGTGGGGGCGGGACTGATTTTGCTGGCCGTGGTGGTTCAGCAGGTGATGCTGCATACCATTTCCGGAGTGCCACCGACCGAGCTAGTCGCGATGCACAATCAGGCGGCGGCCTCGGTGCCAGCGGCGACCGCCTCGGGCTACACCAACATCAGCCTGGGCGGCTCAAGTCAACCTGCGACGACGGCGAATCCCGCGATGGTCGAGCTTGACGGCGCACCGGCGCTGTGGCTGCAGTATGCGGTCGGTGGCCGCCGGGTATCGGTGCTGTGTACGGGCCGCCACTCGGTGAATCTGCGGGGTATGCAGCAGCTCGCCGCTTACGGCAAGCAGTATCATCTCAAACAGACGCCGGCCGGTAACGTGCTGGTGGACAGTAGCGGCGACATCTGGCGCGTTGCCATCAGCAATGCCACACCGCAGGAGATGCTGCCGGTGCTGCGCCAGCTTCCGGAGTTCCTCTCGTACCGCACCTCCATGTAGCAGTTACGCCTGTTGAGAGAAGACTGCTCGGCGGGCGCCATACTGTCCCCCATAACTAAAGGTGCTCGTGCGGCTGAGGTAGAAATGGGAAAGGCCAGTGGCCAGCCGCTTGTCTCAGCGCAGGAGCCCAGAAGCTATGAAGCAGCCCGTTACCCAGCAATACGCCGGCCTGATCAGCGGCATCCTGGCCGCTGTGGCGATCCTGGGCGGGCTGGGGCTTGCGGCCTGGCGCGCGCCTAGGTCCGCCGTCGCCGGAGCCGCGTCGGTCAGCGACTCGCCGGAGGCTTGGGCAACCACGCCGGTACGGGTAGTTGACGGCTATATCACCGCCTCCCGGAACAGCAATCAGCCCGGCTTCCCGGCCGTCAACTGCGCAGTAGCCGCCGATGAGCTTTACGATCTGCCGCCGGCCAAGGACGAAATCATCGCGCTCCAGGGCGAGGCAGTCAAGGCCCAGGCGGCCCCGCAGGTCACCTGGCTGCAGGACGACGATCAGGTGTTCGGGGTCCACCTCTACGGCCGCCGGCGCTGCTACCCGCGCAATATCCTGGTGCGTCACTGCCTAATCAACGATATGCTGGCCGGCGAGCCGATCCTGATATACTTCGACCCGCCCAGCGGAGCCTGCATGGCCCTAATGCGTCCGGAAAAGGGCGGGACCGCGTACAGCTTTGCGGCCTCCGGACTGGGCTATCGGGGCCTGGGACTGCCCTATGACGAGCCGACGGCCAGCTTGTGGTATCCGCTCGGCGGCCAAGCGATTGTGGGGCCGGCAGTCGGCCAGGAGATCAAGCTGAAGCCGATTGCCGGCGAATGGATGGCATGGGCGGCATGGCGAGAGCTATGGCCGGAAACCACCGTGCTGTCCCGTGTTACCGGCTATGACTACGACTACAGCCTCGACCCCTACACCCAGGTGCAGGGGCCGGCGGGCGAGCGGCTGAATTACTACGAAAGCGCACTGATACTGGCCCCGCCAGTGCTTTCGGATGCAAGCGGAACAATCGCGGATAAGGCCGAAGTACTGGGTGTGAGGCTGCCGGAGGGGGCGCTGGCCGTACCGGTGGCGGAGGCCTTCGCAGCCGCCGGCGAGCAGCCCCGCACCTTCACCCGAGACAGCGAGTTCGGGCCACTGGAGCTGCGGGTCGCTCCCCAGGCGCGACGACTGTACCTGACGATGCCGGGGAATGTGAGGCCGCCGCAGGTGCGCATGTTCTGGTATGCCTGGCGGGCCGGGCACCCGGATACGGAGGTCTGGCGAATCGAGGCTAGCGCAGATGAGTGAGGTGCAAGAACTGCCGGCGGGGTGGCTCTGCCGGCCGGACGAGCTCGAGCAACAGCTTCAGAGCTGGGCGGCTGAATACGGCGAAGCGGTGAAAATTGACTGGCAGGAGCAGCTCGGCGGGCTGAAGGTATATGCGGTGACGGTGGGCCAGGGGCCGAGGGCGATGCTGACGGCGGTGCCACAGAATAACAATCCCAAAACCCCGGCCGCAGCGCAGCGCGAGTTTGCTCTGGCGGCACTGGTGGGAAGTATAATGTATCTAGGGGAACAGGGTGGGCAGAAATGAGAGCGGTTGCGTGTCTTGTGCTGGCCGCGGGCGAAAGCTCCCGGTTCAAATCCGCAACACCTAAGCCGCTGCACCAGATGGCCGGCAGGATGCTGCTGGACCACGTGCTGGATACGCTGGCGGAACTGCAGCCCCAGCGCATAACGGTGGTGGTAGGGGTGGCGCGGGAGCAGGTCACCAAGGCCGTCGGCAACCGGGCCGAAATCGCGGTCCAGGAAAAGCCGCTGGGCACCGGCCATGCAGTTGACTGCGCCCGCGAGCTGTACCAGGGCTTTGATGGCGATATCCTGGTCACGTGCGCGGATATCCCGCTGGTGCGCGCCGCGACGCTGCAGGAGCTGCTGGCTGAACACCGCAGACAAGCGGCCGCCGGCACCATGCTGACCACTAAGATGCCCGATCCCAGCGGCTACGGGCGAGTGGTGCGAGATGCCAGCGGTCTGGTGCGAGAGGTCGTGGAGCATAAGGACGCCGACGCGCAGACGCAGCAGATAGCTGAGATCAATGCCGGCATCTTCTGCTTCCGCGCTGCCGAGCTGTTCGAGGCGCTGGAGCATCTCGAAGCTGATAATGTCCAGGGCGAGTACTACCTGCCCGATACGCTGAAGTACTTCCGCGCCAAGGAGATGCCGGTTGCCGCCTGCCTGGCCGAGGACCCCGATGAGGTGATGGGGATCAACGACCGGGTGCAGCTAGCCACGGCGGAGAGGATCTGCCGCGACCGCATCCGACAGCGGCTGATGCAGGCAGGAGTGACCATGATTGACCCGGCCAGCACCTATGTGGATACGCAGGTGAGCATCGGCGCTGATACCGTAATCCGGCCGGGAACCCAGCTCCTGGGCAACAGCAGCATCGGCAGCGGCTGCCTAATCGGCGGCCATGTGCTGATAGAGAACTCCACCATCGGCGACGGCTGCCTGGTGCGGCACTGCTCCTCGGTGACCGACAGCCGCGTCGAGAATGAAGTGGAAATCGGCCCTTTTGCTAATATCAGGAATAATTCGCTAATCAAGTCGCAGGCGGTGATCGGGCAGGCCGAGGTGAATCGCACCGAGATCGGTGAGGGCAGCAAGTCGCGGCACTTCAGCTATCTCGGAGATACCGTGGTGGGGGCCGGAGTGAATATCGGGGCCGGCACCGTCACCTGCAACTGGGACGGGCGGGAGCATCACCATACGGTAATCGAGGACGGAGCCTTCATCGGCTCGGACACGATCCTGGTCGCCCCGGTGCGGATCGGGCGCGGTGCCTATACCGGCGCCGGGTCTGTAATCCCCTCTGATGTCCCCGCAGCGGCGCTGGGCGTGGCCAGAGCACGGCAGAGAATCATCGAGCGCTGGGCCGAGCGGACCGGCAAGGCCAAGGATTGAGGCTTAGGGAGCCCGGAAGCTGCTTGCGAAATCTTGACCATTGTCCTAAAGTTATTTACATGACAGCCGATATTAGAGATGAGTACCAAGAGGTGGGAGGGTTGTCGGCGTACCGAGAGGAGGCAGCAATATGAGGATTGACCCAGCCCGGTCACAGCCACTGGGCAGCCAGCCGGTGGATCGCCCGCAGACGGCTGACCTAGGCTCTGGGGGTGCCCAGAAGGCCGAGGGCGTGGCCGGGAGCTTGAAGTCGGATCAGGTGGCGCTGAGCCAGCGGGCACTGGATATGCAACTGGCGCGGAAGGCGCTGGCGGATGTGCCGGCGGTGAGACAGGATCAAGTGGAGACGCTCAAGGCCCGCATCGCGGCGGGCGAGTACCAGGTTGATACCAAGGAGGTCGCGCGTAAGCTGCTGGAAGGCAGCTAGCCCCGCGACCGGCAAGACCCAAACGAATACCAATGGCCGCCACAGGGAAGTGGCGGCCCTTTGCGTTGGGGAGCGCGAGGTCGGCACAGGCAAAGACCGTGGGCGAATGGAAGTATCTGGGGATTGTCGACTCGGGCTGCAAAGCCCGAGCTACGCGAGGGTGTTGGGGATGGGCACGCCAAGGGCAACGGCACCTAGCCCCCTTCCCTCGGAGGGAAGGGGGAATCAAAGGGGGATAGGTCGGCGGAAGAAGCCGGACCCACGCGGAAGGAAACTGCGGGCGCATGCCATGCGCCCCTACAAACAACACCTTCCTGGACGACAGGCTTCCTAGCCTGTCGCGGCTTGGACTAACGGCATGGGATAATGCGGGCTAGCTCAGCGGCAAGGAGACGGCCTCGTCGTTGTCGGCGGATCGGTACATCGCCAAGGCCACCTCCAGACTGCCA
>Ga0180432_10000070_pt1 | contig 149482 bp, 193 predicted proteins | sample SS_ome_10_FD_132414 | JGI IMG/M metagenome (GOLD analysis project Ga0180432, IMG submission 132414) | Hypersaline lake sediment archaeal communities from the Salton Sea, California, USA - SS_1_MS_2 metaG | ecosystem: Environmental > Aquatic > Non-marine Saline and Alkaline > Hypersaline >... | reverse complement strand
TACTGGACTACAGCACCGGATGCACAGACTATTGAATACTATGCGTGTTATGACGGAATGTTCCCATCCAAAGATCCACAAGATTTGTTTACAAGTGATGTTGAAACAGTGGGTCGACTAGATATCGAGATTGAATTTAATGTCGATTATGCTTGGCATGAGAAATGGGTCTATGATAAATGCAAGAGCTTCTCTGAAGGCATTTACATGACAGCAAAGAACCACGTGAATTCATATCAACCAACGCCATAATAAAATTAAGAAAAAATACAGGAGGATATAATAATGGAACATAATGTTTCTGACTCGTTGCTATTTCTTGGTTCAGCACGTATAGCTCTACGAGAGGTTATTAGACTAAATGAAAACATGGACAAGGATGCAAAAACAGCTCTTTGTAATTTTGTTATTAACGAGGCTACCGACTATCAAGTAATCTCAATGGTTATGGATGGTGAAGTACCTGAAGAAAAATATAATGACATTGCAGAGGCAGAAGTTTTTGCTAGATTCAGAGAAACGGTTGTTGAAAACTATGCCGAGATCTCTGAATGGCTTGGTAAAAAACTTACAATGAACTTGCTTTATGAAGTCGGTCCTATTTCTGGTGATGGTCTGTCTTCTGCTGTTCCAGTTCTTGAGTTTCTGACTCAGTCTGGATATCTAGAAGAAAAGAGTCCCAAGGACATGGCGTTTGATGCTCAGTTTAAAGCAAGAGCCTTGAAAAAGAGAGCTGCTTATAAAGCTGGTAAAGCAAAGAAAGCTGTAGTTGGCGCCGCTAAGAAGGGTGTTGAAGGTGCAAAGAAAGCTGCTGGTAAAGTTGCTGATAAGGCATCTGCAGCTAAGTTTGACGCCCAGTTTAAGGGTAGAGCTCTCAAGAAACAAGCAGCCCACAAAGGTGCTAAAGTTTCATCCGCAGCTAGAGGCGCAGTAGCATCTGGAAAGAAAGCTGTTGCCGCTGGTGTTGAGAAAGGGAAGAATGCAGCTTTTGATGCTCAAGTAAAAGCAAGAGGAATGAAAAAGGCTGCTGGTGCTCATCTACGTGGTGCAAAAGCTGACATGGGTAAAGCTGGCCAACAAATGGGTAAAGCTGGCAAATCTGTTGGTGGTGCAGTCAAAAGTCTATCAAAGGTTCCTGGAGCAAAGGCAATGGCTGCTACAGCAGCATTAGCTACAGCTATCTACGCCGGAACAAAGGTTTATAAAAACTACTTTAGTAAGGCGGCACAATCCTGTAAGGGCGCTGCTGATAAAGCAGGTTGTATGGCCAAGGCTAGACAAGTAGCTGTTAAAGCACAAATCGCAGCAACCCAGAAGGGAGCAGCAGCATGTGCGAAGTCCAAAGATCCAGCAAAATGTAAGGCTGGAATTCAAGCAAGAGTTGCTAAGCTTCAAAATAAATTAAGAGGCTAATTAAATCTAAAAAGACCCGCTTAGACATTTTGTTTGAGCGGGTCTTTTTGTGAATAACAGACTAGACAAGAAAGAAAGGAGTTTTATCATGTCATTTCAAGGTTTTAATCTAACATATCCAGAGTATGAAGTTATTACACCACAAACAAAGCAATCGTTTACAGTGCGGTCATTAAATGTCCAAGAAGAAGAACGTTTGAAGGGAAGTTTAATGACGCCTCAAAAGGTTACTGATCATCTTAATAAATGTATATTTGAAGCGATTGTTAAAAAACCCACTGCAATTAAAGATTATGATGCTTTCATGCAAGGGGTTACATTAAAAGATCGAGATGCTCTTTTATATGGTCTCTATCATATTTCGTATGGAGAAATACGAGATTATGATGTTACGTGTTCTTCATGCCGAAAGGATTATGCTGTCACCGTGCAAGCTTCTGATACATTTACTTTCAAGCATTTTCCCGGCAAAACAATATTATCACAAACAGAAAAAGTAGAACTTCCAAGATCCCAAGGGGTTACTGCATTTGTTAAACAACCAACTCTGGCTGATGAAGCAAACGCAATGAAAACTCTTGGACATAGACCAAATGCAACTCCAGAAGTTGTAACAGAAACTTTAATTGTTTCTAAATTCGAACAAGATATTGAGAAAAAAGTTGAACCTACAATCTATGATGATAGAGCTGATATTCTAGATGCCTATTTAACTCTTCCAGCTATGGACAAACGAGCTATATATAAACAGTATAGAGAATCTTTTGGACAATATGGAATCGAGTTAAAAATGCGCAGTTCCTGTACACACTGTGGGGCGGAGGAGGTGATTGACATCGATTTGGTGTCTGCCTTTTTTCGAGTACTCTACAGCGTATGATCTTATAGATAAATTTCGTAATAATCTCGATCAAAACATTTTCACTTGTATGGAGATGAGTAAACAATCTTATCAACAAGTTATGATGATGCCCATTTATAAGTTCTATGCTTACATTAAATGGAAATCTAACTTGGAAGAAGAAAAACAAAAAATGATGGAAGAGGAAGCAAATAAGTAAGAGGTAATATATGTCAGGGATTTTAGAAAAATTTCAAAAGCATATTGTTGGATCGCAGGGACGCATTGCGGATTATACGTCATCAATTGCTGCAACTGGGGATTTTAAAAGAATTGCTGACCTAAATGTTATCTTGAATTCCTGGCGAAATATTTTACTAACCCCACTTCGATCAGCAAGCTTTGATCCAAACTATGGCAGTGACTTATATAAATACGTTTTTGATCCAGCTGATAAGAACACTCTTGATACAATAAAGGAAGAAATTTATTTTCGACTTCCTTTGTTTGATGATAGAGCTACTATTGTGAGCGTGGACGTTTCATTTTTACCAAACCGAAAAGGATTTGTTGTTGATATTCAATGTCGATATGATGGGAACATTGGAGAACTAAGTGCTACAATAGATCCAAATAGTTTGAGTTTATTAGAATAGGAGTTTAAATATGGAAGCTCATCTTTGTGCTGTCAAACATTATAAAAAAGCCTTCTTCTCAAAAAAGAGAACTTTTGAATCCATGTTAATTGTGCTTGTAACTCCAGTTGATAATCAACAATTTTATGTATTTGTTTTAGCTGGAGAACTTCGAGAGGATCTTGAAAAAGCATTCTGGGCGATTGTGGTACAGAAGGGTCCTCTTCAAAAAATGCAAAACTTTTTTGATACACAAGAAGAATACACTGCACGAAACCCTGATCATCCATTTGTAGTAATTGAATCGGCTGCTTGTAAAGCAAAAAAGCTAGACATAGGCAATTTTGAAGTTAAAATACCGAAATCTAAATACATGGCAGATTTTGTTTTGGAGTATGATCAACAGGTAAGTCGTCAAGCTCGTGAACAAGTTTTTAAATTGACAGGTGATATCAAAGTAGAAGATTTTGTCTCTGATACATTTCAAGCCGGTAAAATGCGACAAAGAGTTGCACTTGCTAGAAAAGTTTTAAAGTAGGAGTAACCTTATGGGTTCTAATAAAAAATTAATTGAATGGAGTTGTAAAAGAGCTCTGCTAGATCTCGTTGTTCAAAGTAAACATATCCATGAATCTCTATCTTTTAAAGAGCAAGTCAAAATGGCTGAGTGGGTTAGGGATATGTCCTATGAACAATCTATATCTGCAATTTTTTATAACTGCCAACCTCTTTCAGAAGTAGGTGTTCGTGACTTCGAATCTAAATTTAAGAAGTTTCTTAAATATGGTTTAGCCGCGATCGCTGGCGGAATGTTTATGGGAAAAGGCGGTCCTACAATTACTATGGTCACATATTATTTCTTTCGAAAGGCCACAGACCCATGTTATCAGGTATGTTTAAGAAAGTTTGGTAAGCCACTTGAAAGAAAAGTTTGTAAATATGAATGCCAAGTTCGAGCAGCACAGAGTGTTGTCAATGATATTAAATCACAAATAAGTCGTTGTTCAGGTTCAAAAAGACCAATCGCTTGTGAGAAAAAACTAAACAAAGTGTTAATCAAATGGTCAAAGAAATTAGAGAAACAATTAGTTAAATTACAAAAAGCAAAAGCAGCTTTAACCTCTTCAAAACGTCCAGATATGAATAGAGTAAAAGGGTAGGATTTAAAATGACAAAACTTAATAGAGAAAACCTATTAAACGTCATCTCGAACAGTCCTACTATAAGAAAAGAATTATCATTTGAAGAACATTTGAATCTATATCACGGTATCTCTAAGATGCCAGAACCTCAACTAAAAAGGCTATGCGCAACTCTCAAAGAGGCAGAGCTCCCACCACCAGTTAAATCCAATCCTAAAATTGAACTAATTCTTAAGATTGGTCTAACAGCAGCTACTATTAAATATCCAATACCAGGATTGGCTTTAGTAATTAACTATATGGTGGATTCAGCTAGATATAAATGTATCCAACGAGTTGAAGCTTCAAATGCACCAGATAAAAATCTAGCTTATGCTCATTGTAGGTATCGTGCTGTTTCTGAATCATTGCGTATAGTAACAAGAGAGTTTCATAAATGTAAGAAATTACCAAATCCAAAACACCATAAAAATTGTGAGAAGAAACTCTATAAACTCATGTCGGCACAACGTCACAAGCTTGTTAAAGCAGAGGCAAAATTACGAGAAGCAGTATTGAAAGCTAGAATGAAAGCACGTAAAATGGCTGCTCAAGACTAAGCAGCGCGTCTTGGACTGGTGTTATGTTCATAAATATATTAGGGGATGGATAGTCATGCAAAACTGGGAAAGGCTCTATAGTTATATTCACGATTATCAGAGACTTGTTTATGATTACTATTCCAAAACTGGTGTGGCGTTTCTTGTTAACTACTATAACATTAACAGAGATGATACTATCTGGGATGATGAAGAGATGATGGGAGGTCCTTACGAATGGACTGGTGACTTATCAGGTGTGAGAATGGACAAGTATCTTCTTCTTCCTTGCTACTTCTTTGATGAAATAACAACTGGTTTTGATGCTCAAGAAACTGGACTTAATAAAGAACAAGTTTCAACTTTCGTAATCCCAAGTTCATATGGCATCACACCTTATGCTGGAGACATTGTAAAATTAGAACAAGCTTATATGAGACCAACTAATAACAAATACCCTCTATTTGTTGTTGAAGGAAGAGAAATTCATCCAAATACTGATAAAAGATTTTGGAAGTTGACAATTCGACCATATCATAGTTATGCATTAGAAGAGGTTGAACCTCATGTTGTGAACACTTATGTATTTTTTGACTATGATAAGAAAGTTCATACATTAGATGATGGGTTAGCTCTTGCTAAATTACTGGCAAAAAATGAAACCTTGAAGAAAAGACTAACATCATTGTGGGATCCAAACTCAGGATTTTACCAAGTTTAGAGGATTGATATGACAGATATTTCGACACAAATTTATTTATCGAGAGATCAGATAAGACTGCAAATCTCCGATTTTATGAAAGACTATTTAGAACTAGAGAATGTAGATCTTTCGAAATCATCTTTTCTTTCTTTTGTAATAGACACCCTTGCAACTCTTACGTCTAATCTTCTATTCTACCAAACTTCTGTTTATAGAGAATTCTTTCTCACCAAAGCTCAACTTCAAGAATCTGTTTTGAATTTAGCCGCTTTCATTGGATATCGTCCGGCAGTAGCTAAGTATGCCACAGCTAATGTTCTTGTATCAATTCCCTTCGGGTTTACAGATGCAAGTGTAACATTTTCTATTGATGAAGACTTTCAGTTTAAAGCTGGAGAAATTATTTTTCATCCATTTTATACCACAACAATTACAGTAACAAATAATGTTTCTGCATACGTTGAGATTAATCGAGACGGAAGCGTGTTTCCTATTCCTGTTGATATTGATACTACAGGAGAAAATCAATTTAGTTTTCTATTACCTGTTAGACAATATAAAACAACAACACAAGAATTTCAAATGGATTCTGATCTTCAAATTTATCAGTTTAGCGACATTGCTGTTCCATTCGCAGGTAAAATTTCTGATATTGAAGTTCATATTAAAGAACCAGGCTCACCGCCCAATGATACAGGAAGATTATACGAATCATTTGACAGTCTTTATCTTATGTCGTCTACTGATTATGGTTATGTTTATAGAAGAACAGATGAAGGTGTAATGTTATTCTTTGGTAATGGTCTTATTGGTATACAACCAACTCCAGGTTCTACAATTGTTGTTGATATTCTTGAAACAGGGGGAGCAGATGGAAACGTTATCGCTGGCTCCATTACTCAAGGAGATAAAATTTACACACAACAGGGTAGTCCTCCATTAACACAATCAGTTAACTATTCTCTGACAAATCCATCACCAGCAAGCGGCGGTAGTGATGAAGAGGACTTAGAAGCAACAAGACAGAATGCAATTGCATCCCTAACAGCGTTGGGAAGACTCGTTACCAAAAGTGATTTTGAAAATGCAAATGTTGTAATAGAAAATTCACCTCTTGCTAATAATTCCATCCCTGTGTTAAAACGATCTGACCTTACAGTTAATGAAGTTCAATTATTTACAACTCTTGAATACGGTGATGATCTTGTCCCAATGAGAAACGCATTGCTTGAAGTTCTTGGTGGTACGTCATATATTCCAAGAGATACCGTAATATCTATTAATGGAACCGATTATTATACATTGTTTGATATGACAGTAGATATAATGAACTCCGCAGCATATTATCATTATATCATGTCTGAAGTTGAACTGGTTCCTATTTTAGTTCAAAGTTTTGCTAGTAATCCCTACTCTTTGTATGTTAATAATCTTGAAGTAATCAAATCTGGAAATACTGCAGTATATAGATTATCATACTACTCAGATGAATCTAATTTTAATTTATGCACATGCACCATGTCAATTGTTGAAAATGAAACCTCTTATACAATGACAAATGTTCCGGGAGTTAATGGTGGTTATTTCGAATATACATTTAATCCATACACTAACGTTCCTGAAAACAACAATACATATTATTTCAGATTGAGTAATCCTGGTGGATTAATTTCTGAATACTCAACATCATTAGTTTTTCGACAAGATCTTGACGAGTTTATGTTATCCAATACTGTTATTGATGGTACAAGTACAATCATTTATGACATTCCTGTTGTTAAAAAATCTTACTATGATGCAATTGACCAGAGAACTTTCGAACTCCAAATACTTCAAGCCACCATGCAATCAATGGACTTTGTCAACTATAGAATGTTAACTGATTTTATCAATGTTAAGTTTAGTAACACAACAGGATTGATGACAAATATGCTTTTAAACACCCCAACAAAGCAGCCTGTAATTGACTTTGGAGATTGTTCCGTTCCGATTGGAAGTGTTGGGGATCGATATATTGTTAGCGGAAAAGAAGGTGGAGATTGGGATGGACATGATCATGATATTGCTTTATGTGTAGATTCAACAGCTCAGACATGGACATTCACAACTCCAAACACAGATGATATCCTAACAGTTACTGACAAAGCAACGAAATATATCTATACTCAAAGAGGATGGGTTGTTCCTAGCTATCAAATTCCTCTAATTATTGAACTTGAAATAATACGAGATCCAAACAGTGATGCAACAGAAGCGCAGATTGTTGATAGTGTTAAAAATGGCTTGTATAGTGAATTTCAGAGCCGTTTTGGCCCGAATGTTAATATTTATCGGTCTGAAATCATCGATGTTGTGCAAAATGTTGATGGTGTAAAACACTGTAGACTCATAAGACCAACCTCAAATATATTCTTTAACTACAAGTTAGAGGAGTTTACACAAACAGAATTGTTGGAATATGCTCCAGAGTTTGTGTATTTTACAAAATCAAATATTATATGTAGAGTATTATCTTCGGTGGAAGCATAATGGATATATTACTATCAAAAGCAAATATAAATTATACTCGGCTTAAGAGTTATCTCAATAAAACCGCTGGTACGGAACTAATGAGAATGAGTGAGCCTTGTTATTACCCTGCTCACCATAAACATTACCATGAGTTTCTTAGTATTTGTGGACTGAAAGATGAAGACTTAAGACCTTTTCCGAAGAGATTCTGGAAGGGAATGCCTGAAGCAACGAGATTACTTCCGACCGACCGTGTTACAATGTTTTATGTATTTTGTATGCATAATCTTCTAATTAACAAATCACAACGTGGTAGTTATCCAACCATGATGTTATTTATGGGGATTAGAACATATGCGAATTTAATGTATAGACAAATACCACATTGTAATGATGATTATTTTCGATACGCTCTTGAACATCTAGCAAAAACACATCTCTTTTTTAGAGAGAAGACTATTGGTAATGGAATTTATTTCTTATCAAAAGCAATGATCAAACGACATACCATTGGTTTAGAAACTCTAAATCGAGATAAAATTTCAGCATTTATTACAGAATATCGTACAAGGATTAGTCAGAGCATTAAGAGCTTTGCATCTGTTTATTATCAAGGAGCTAAAGGCGGGGGAATCAAAACTGAACCTGAACCTAATGAAGATGAGAATCAATATCAAACTCAATCACAAGAAAGATATGTAAATGTTATTAATGATATTGTGAAGAAAATAACTGTATATAAAGAAATTGACAAAAAAGCAATAATGGATGCGAAGAAATACACCAAAATTAGCACCGCTCTTGCAACACAGCTTAGTGCTAAATTATGTAATGTCAAATATACAGACAATATCAGAATGTGTTTACAGTTGTTTTTAAAGAATTTGAAGAATGTAAACGCTATTTGTGGGAAGGGTTTTTATCCATATGTTAAGAAGCTTATGGGTATTAAACGAACAAGAGAACAAATTTACTTTAAACAACAGGTGTATGAATTACTCATGATGTTATTGAAAGAAATAGCTTACGATAAAAAATATGATAGTTTAACAAATCAAACAAAATTCTCCATCAATTCCTACCTCGCTCTATACATCACAATGATTCTACGCAATGATCTTTGTGGACTAACAGCAGATAAAAGAAAGAAGTATAGTTAAACAGCATAAAGTTCAAATGCAGCACCTTCTGCCGCTAAAGCTAGTTCAAGAGCCTTGTTTTTCTTAGAACTCGCTACTCGATTGTCTGGTGTCGTTTCTGGATCTGGATCTTGTTTAGACAACACCTTTGCCATATTTTTGTCGGCAGTATTGTTTTGTACATATTTAGGCCAATTATGATCTATACTTTTCTTATACATCAACCCCGTTTCAACTTCTTCTTGTTCCTCTAATGCTGCAAGATAATTCTTAAGTGTTGGTCTTGATTGAGATTCATACTTCTCACCAGCAATCATACTATTGTATAAGCTACCAAAATCAATTCTGACATCTACCATTGCTAAGCGTTGATTCCAACCAATAGATTGTTGATCACCACCCTTAATAACTGTGATATTTGTGATAAAAGCAGGGTCTAGATTATAAATTCCTGGCGCTTGAATTTTATGTAAAAACGGCCAGTTATATGTACTCCCATCTATCGTTCTAGGAATACCAAGTAACATGATAGCACATATAGGACCAATAATATGTCGTCGAGTAGATTCTAAATTACCAGGACTGGGATTATACAATCTAACAGTCATAGTATATGATGGAGCAAATCCACTATTTTTCCATACTTGAGGAAAGTCAACTCTTGCTCCAGCCAACATTCTATCAACAAGATTGGCTCCGCTTTTGGCCATCCCTCCGAAACCACCAGTGTTATTTGCCAGCATATTACCAAGACCGGTAAGACCAGATTTAGTAAAATCTAGAGCAGAGCCAATTCCACCGACTACGGCATTAACTCCTGCACTCTTTGTCTTTGTTCCTTCCAATGCTTTTGTAATTTTGTCCATCGCATCTGTGGCTTTTTTAGTTCCCATTATTTGATTAATTTCACCAGCAGCTGAAGATGCAACATCAGTAGTTTTCTGTAAAAAACTTTCACCGTATTCATTAGAAAATGTATCAGTTGGAAAACTGTCCGCTAAGAATGCAAGCTGTAGAGGCATTTTTGTGGTAAACCCATGAGATTCAAGAAGATCAAGATACATCCTTTGTTTCGGTGCGATTTTAAATAATGTAAACCCTGGCTGAAATTCTGGCTCGCAAGGAGTTATACGCGCTATGGGCATAGAAGCTTTAATCACATCATCTGTAGTATAGTTTCCAGGCGGAAGACCCAAAACTGATTCTAATGGTGTTCCTTTTCCTTCTCGTGCTGCCCGAGCCGCAGCTTCTTCTTTCTTCATCCTTGCACGAGCTGCGAGTTTGGCTTGATGAAACGCCCAGTCATCTTTTGACCATCCGCCAGGTTGTTCTTTAGGTTCTGTTGTATGTTTTGATGTTATAGTAGGTCCTGTTGTTGCCATTATCCTATATCTCCCATTACTACTTGTGATGCATAATCAATCCCACCGTTCATCATTCCTGCGCCTCCACCTACACCAGAATTGGCAGTAGTAGACGCTGTTGAATTATTTGCTGATACTGCACTAACTATATTATTTACGCTTGTAACAACTGCTCCATTACCTTGTCCCATTGAGTTTCTTGTGGCAGCATCAGATGCTAATAGTGGGTTAACTCCAGCTCTAGTTCTTGCAATATCCATACCAGCTTGTCTTTTAGCAAGTTCACTAGGACTCATAACTGATCTCGCCATTGTTTCTGCAACTCCAGGTGGGAGAGGAACAACTACTTCTCCACCATGAAGATTAGCTTTTGTTGGGTGTCTTACAATACCACCTCGTTGCATAGTTGGTGTTTTTATATTTTTATTACGTTCCGCCCACTTTCCTTTAGCTTCTTCAAATTTCTCGTCGTCGGTTTTTTCACCTACTGCCCACTTCTTAATGTACTTTCCAATGAAAGGAATCTTTGAAAGACCCGAGATCATTTTGTCCTTCGCCCATTGCAATGCTTTCCACATCATTCTATACGGCCAAGTAATGAATGATACAACACCCTTAACTAGAGATTTAATCTTATTTCCGATCCAATCCATCGCTTTAGCAATATTCTGACCACCGACAAAACCAAGAATACCACCAGCAATTGCTCCAATAGCTCCACCAATAGCTGTTCCAAAAGGTCCACCAACTAGTGTTCCAATCCCTGCTCCAATCATTGCGCCTTTTCCAGCGCCTTTCATTGCTCCAGCAGCAGAAAATTGCTCTTCTGTTCCTCCAAGGAAACCACCAATACCAGCTCCGGTTTTTGATGTACCCCACTCTTTAGCTTTACCGACACCTTTGTAAGCATCCATGGCGCCCCAGGCTAAACCTCCAACACCTGCTGCAGCTCCCGCGAACGCACCGGCACCACCTGCGGCTAATCTACTACCAATCCCACCTACAGCACTTCCAATACCACCAAGAGCTTTCTGACCAAGTGATATTGCTATAGCAGGAAGCCATTTAATTAGAGCAATGATTCCAGGTCCTACCATTTTTGATAAGAAACTAAATCCCATCATTAAGTATTTCAAAAAACCGCCGCCTAGTTTCTTTATACCCTTACCAATACCTCCAAGCATTCTTGTGAATGTTGGAAATACTTTTTTCATCTTTAATTGCACACCTCTGATGGTGGACAAACTATCTCTTTGGTCTTTTAATATTTTATACTGCTTGCTTGTTGCATTTCTTGCATCACTTCTAAACTTTTCTACTGATTTAGGAAATTCTCTAATCTGTTCCCATCTCTTTGACCAATATTCCATTCTGGCTTGTCTTCGTTCTTTTCTAGCAGCCTTTCGTTCTTTTTTCAATGTCTTCTTTTCTTCTTTTAATTGTTCCTTCATCTTCTTTGTTTCTATTTTCATATTAGCGCGTTCAATCTTCCATTTTTTCTTCATCTGAATCGCTTCTACCTTCATTCTTTCTCTATCTAACTTCAATTTGATTCTATTTTTCTTCTGATCTTTCTTAGCTTGTATTTTTTGTTTTTGAAGATCTAATTTCAACTTCATTTTTTGAAGTCTTCTTGCAGCTTTACCTTGTTGCTTAGCCTTTGCTCTTTCAAGTTTTAACGCAAATTTTAATTTGTCTTTCTCAATTTTTTCTCTAATTTTAGCAGTCTTCTTCATTATCTTTTCACGTTGGTTCGCTATCTTTTGTTGAGATTTCTCCATTCTTTTTTGGCGTCGCTCTTCTCTACCAGCAAACCAGCCATGAAGTCTTCTATAAAATGTCATTGTTCTACGATGATGTTTTTGTAGAGCTTTAGCCTCTCCAATTATTTCATCGTTTAGTTGTTTTTTGTAATCTCGAGCTTTTTTTGCATACGTTACTCGATCCTTATGCATTAATCGATCATATTTAGAAAGTACTTTTGCTTGTTTTCTTGCTGCTTTCATGCCAGCATATTCACGCATTCTGTCTACTTTAGCATCAAACTTTTGTTGTACTCTTGCTCTAATTTTTTCCCATCTCGTTTGACGCTTTTGTGTATTCTCTGCTGATTTATTTCTAAGATTTTCTGATCTTTCATAAAACTTTTCAGATCTTTTTTCTAATTTGGTTCTAGCCTTCTCAGAAATGGTATCACTCTTGTCTCGAATTTTTTCAAATTTTCTTGCAAATCTTTCTCTTTCCCGTAGAGTTTCTTTTTGTAATTTTACTTCTTTCTTCCATGTTCTTCTCGCCCAGAATTCATGTTTCTTTTGTAAAATGGTAGAGTAAACTCCCATCAACTTGGTGCCAATTTTAGAAGAATCTGCTAATTTGCTTTTAAGTTGAAATGGAAATTTAGATTGTCCCTTTTTGAAAATCTCCCCAAGCTTTGTTAAGGGGTTAAGTTTTTGAACAAGTGCCCACGTACTGCGTGCAAATGTATTTATAAGTTCAAAAACTTTTCTAAGAGGTAAAATTACTTCACCCTTATGTCCAATTAGTTTTCCAGTTTTATGTATAACTCCGCCCTTAGCAGCACGGGGTAAAAATCTACTTCCAAGCATGTAAGCTGTCAAGCCATGATTCAATCCAAACTTACCAGATTTCTTCAACATTCCTTTTGGGTCTTTTCGAAATTCTTCTGGAAGTCCCTTTAATGTGTCAGGTAAATCTTTAACTGATTGCTTCTTTCTCGCCCATTCTTCTTTATTAAAAGATCCACCTTCACCAACAAGACCCATACCAGTGGACCAGCCACCAGAAGCTAGTAAAATTCCAGCTTGAACAGCCATTTTTTTCTTATCAGCATCTGATATCTTTTGTTTGACTTTGCTACCAACACCTTTTATTCTAGTACCAACTGCTTGAGCTCTTAATTTGGCACCTGCAACACCACCCTTTTTAATTCCTTTTAGAGCAAATGTTGCATCAAAAACTACGTCATCAATTCTATCTTTAATAACATCAGCTAACGGATTTAATTTAGCTTTTGCTTCAGATGTTGCTACATCAGCACCTGTTTTTCTAAATGATTGACGCCATTTTTCTTGAAGAACTTTCTTTGAAACCCCAGCTTTCTCCATGAGCGTCTTTGGGTTCATATCAGAAAATGTAGTTATCCCTGCTTTATCAAGTTCTGCTTTATCAAGACCTAAGAAACTAGTATACGCGGTAAAAAGTGTTTCACCAAACTTCTTTGGTTTACCACCTGGAGATTCTTTTCCTTCAACCCAAGCTTTTAACTTGTCGAATTGTGTATGAGTTTTATCTGTAGCTGCTTTCTTATATTCCTCATCAGACAACTGAGAAAGACTTTTCGCCATCAAATCAAACTTAGGCGACCACTGAGTGTACATCAATCCAAGACCAGAAACCATATTTTGAAATATGTTTTTAGATCTGGTTGCTTTTCTCCACAGACCCATGAACCCACCACGAGCTGCGAAAAGATATCTCAGAGGAAGTGTGAAAGCTGCATGTAAACCTTTTGTAAGTGCAAGAATATTACGAAAAGTTGGATGTTGAATAAGAGTTTCTTGCCATGCTAACTTCATTCTATCAGTTGAACCAACTAATTCTGTTTTTAGTTCAAGAGTAGCTCTAAGAAGACGTTCTTGCCATTGTAAAGTATCAGAGTCTTTGGCTTTCTTAAATGCGTCTACAAACGTTCTTGCAAGTCCCTTTCTTTCTCTTGGCTTCTCCATCTCAGCTCTGGCAACATACTTTTCAATGTTGGCCATATCCTGAGACATGACGGTCAAACCGCCCATAAAAGTTCTAGCAAGTTTAGAATCCCCTTGCTGTTCTGCTTTTCTATCAATTTCTCTCAGGAGTTCGTCCATTGGCATTACTACTTCACCTTTATGGACTTTAGCTAACCCTGATTTCTTAATCGTACCACCGGACGCAAGGTGAGGAATCTTCTTCTTTTTATTATTTCTAGCAGCAGCTTTTTCACCATATCCTCGAACAGTTGCTGCAACATTACCCATCGCTCGTAAGGATTCATCTGAGTATTCAATTTTTGGTTTTCTAGCAAATAGATAGCGGAGGTTCGAAAGTTTCTCTCCAAGTTGTCTAAAGATTCCTGTAAACAATGGAGTAATAGCTTTAAACGCGTCACTAAATTTTTGTTTAATTTTATCTGTAAATTCAGAATAGACCTCAGTCTCCATAAACTTTGATGCAAAGTAACCAAATAGTGGAGATGATTTGGCCATCGCCATTGCAATTGTATTTTGTTTGTTTATACTAATATCTTCACTAATCGCTTTTCCATATTGACCAATAGCGTTTTTGGTCATTCTCATAGTTTCTGCTGATGTAGTTCTAACACCACGAGCAAGATAATCAACAGATTTACTCATGGTCTTCATCATTGTATTAACAGATGTCTGAACTTCTCTTATTCCTTTTTGATTTCCAATTGTTTGAATAGCACTATTCTGTCTCGCCATTCCCTTCTTGATCGTTCCAAGATCTGTACTTAACTTTGCTATTGATCTATCAGTCATCGTAGACATTTGAGTGGATCGGCGATCCACCTCTGTCATTTTTCGATTAATTTCGGCGCGCAACTTGGACACATTTGATGTAACCATGTCAATCTGGCGAAGTCGTTCTTTCGATTCTCGATCCGCCGCTTTTAAGATATCATCATTGTTTGCCATACTAGTTTACCTCTATCCTAGTTTAGAAAATGCTTTATAAGTCAGAGAATCCCCTTTGATTTCTGATCTAATAGCAATTACTTCTGAAGGTATTCCTATTTCTTGTATGTAAAAATTTCTGTTTACAAATTTACCATAAACGTCTTTATATGCGTATGCTATTGGCCTTAGAATGTGAGCATATTTTTGAATATTTTGAAACAATAAATAAGGTGCTTTAACGTAAACTTTCCATGTAACAATATAGTCCCTCACCATTCCTTCAAATGCTTCATCAGGCAAAGTTGTATATTTCTTTAATGTTGTTTGCAGCATTTTATAGTAAGACATAATAACAGAGTTATCATGCCATTTCTGACCTTGTTCAACTTTAAAGAAAATAAACTTTACTATCTTATCCATTTCTTTTGGTCTTGTTTTTAAAGAAAACAAACGAGTAAACAAAGCTGCATAATAATCTTCTAAATCTTTTTTGAAAAATGACATAAATGCAGAAGAATGCTCTGAAGCCATTTTATGCATTCCTTCATGTATTGTTAATCTAGCCATCCAATCATCATTTGCAAATCCAAACTTAATATTGTTATCCAAGCATAACATAATAACTTTATGTCGTAGTGAATAGAACCCCATTATACCTTTTGGCAGTCCACCTGGAAATACCTTACGTTTAATCAAAGCAAAAATGTTTTTACTAACAAAAGCAGGTAAGAATTGTTGTTTGGCTATCATAGATTCAATAGTTGAAGCAATGGCTTTTCCTCGTCCAGTCTTACTCATTGTTTTCACAAAACTTTTATTTAAACGGTCAGACCCGAATAAGTCTAAACCATCTAATGTTGCAATCTTTTTCAGACCAAACGGTAAAACAAAGAGTTCTTTAAGCTCCTGTTCTGTTGTTTTCATCTTCTTTGTCATCTTCAGCCACTCCTGAACTTAGATTATAAAAACTCATAATATCAATAATTCCACCAATATTATGGTCTTTAATATGTCGCATTACATTTGAACTTGTCATGGTTCCAAAAAATTCCTCTGTATTTGTGCTCATGATATCAGTAAAATCTTTTTGTACACTATGTGTAAAACCCTTATCAATTAACAGAGGGGGATCATATTTACGAACGTATGTACATAGTGATGTTGCAATTGCAAGGTCGTCTCGGCATCCAAGATCAGCTTCTACTTTACCGTTGGGTTTTGTAATCAAACCAATTAGTTCTAAAGCTAATCTTTGAGATTTGACTATTTCTGGAAAGTCAGTTACAAATGAATATAACGAGTCAACCATTAGTGGTCTTGTTTTAGCGTTTGTACTGAGGCCAGGAACAATAGTATTGAGTCCCCTTTTCTCTTTGTAAACCATTGGAGCATGTTCAGATCGATACATTGCTTCAACGACATGATTTCCATATGAATTGGATTCAATAATAACCTGACCTGGATATTTTGTACAAGCTAACATGACAACTTTAATAAAGTCAGTTACAGAACATTTAGCACTAAATTCCCAAACTTGTTCCATTGTTTCATAATCGAAAACAACAATAGCTGACTTATCGTGTCCATGTTCTGGCGCTGTATCAACTCCTGTTAAATAGAATTGTTTTCTATTTGGTTCTTGCCATGTCCAAATCTCGCCGTTAAAAATATGAAACTTCTCTATTGGTTTCTTAACACCGTCTTGTAATTTAGCACTAGTGATTTCGCTAAAGAATGAACCTTCAGTACTAAGAAACTTTAGTTCAAGTTCCTGTTCAATTTTACGAGGATCATTGTCAAATAGATCACAAATACCTTTATACCAATAAGGATCATCTGCTAACTCTGGTATATCTTTCCAATGAATTACAAATGGTGTTAGAGAAGTACTTTCTCCAGAAACTGCATCTGAATACTTCTTAAAGAACCATGCTCCGACTCCAACTGCTCTGTTGGGTGTTGATAATAAAATAGTTCCATAAGGAACTCCAGCTTTTCTAGCATGCATCTGATTTGTTGAAAGAGTAGGAATAATGGAAGTCCAAGCTGTGTCAATATGATGAATAAACGCGGCCTCGTCAATAACTAGGAACGTAATTGATTTACCTCGAAGAGTTTTTTCTGGAGCATTAGGAACAACCGGAGAAGCATAACATTTAGATCCATTGTCTAAAATAAAAGTTCTTTCGGTATTCTTTTTGAATTTTGGCTGTAACCATGTTGGAAGTTTTTCAATCATTGAAATGATATCACGAGTAAAATCTGTAGCTTCTGGAGCATCCTTTGAAATAATTCCAACTACAACGTTATCATGAAATATAGTTAACCAAACAACAAATGCCTTCATAACAGTTGAAATACCAATCTGTCTACTCTTCAATACAAGCACAAACTTATTAGAAAGAATTAAATCAATCAATTCAAACTGTTTACCATAAGGAGTAAAATGTTGGTCACCACCGGTCAGTTCAAGCAGGATGTATCTCGGTACAAAATACTTAAATGAATTCTTACATTTAAGATATTCTTGCACATAAAATTCTGCTTGTGATTTAACAGACCTAGTTGCTTTAGCCATTTTTTCCTCTACTTTCCGGCGTAATGTCGATGGAAGATATCCCTTTAAAGTTTGTTCTATTTATCCAATAGTTTTTGGTTAGAACTAAGAATTATATATATTACTTATTGAATAAGGAGAATTGTTGTCAATTAGTCTTATTCATTACGTATCCTCGTCTACCGTGACCCGACCACACGGAAGAGACGCTTTTGATTTCAGAGGTTAACTCGTCACTAACCAGTCTGATTGGATGGTTTTAGTCTACCCGCAGCTAAGAAGAAGCCCAGACTAAAGCTATTCAACACTCAACTGAAATCAAAATCAATCCAAGTCTTCTAGACTGGAGCCTCAGGCTCTAGTCAAATTTTGTTGTTTCTTTTTTATATAGTTCTGTTAGTTCTGATCAAATAAATATTTGCAGTTGATTCCCAGTCTTTATTTTTTTTGAAATATAAATCAGATGCTTTTAAAATATATTTTCCAGAAAGGTTAATAAACTCGACGGTTCGAGGAATAAATTTAACAGGTTCCCCAACTTGAAGTAAATTCCAAACAGGTAGATTTTTTTCAATACTAATATTGACTTCTGATAAAGAAGATATTCTTTTCGCCATTATTGAACGAGCAAAAGCTTCTGTATAGTTGTACCCTGTTTGATTAATATAATATGTTTTTCTGTGAGCGATATTTGTATCTGTCGGTATTTTACTGTTTCTGGATATTAAACCATTATCTTTACATATCCCATCTAAGGTTAGATCAACAGGATAGTATAATGAATCTTTTGGTTTTGCAATAAAAGCCATGTTACTTGCTAAAACAGCATATGTTGCATTTCCTCTATATCTTGTCTTCACTACAGAATATGTGTAAAACTCTTTACCTGATGATGTATTTTCAACAATATCTGTTGTATTCATTCCACTTGCTAATTGTGTGATGGTAAATGTTTGACTTTTATTCATACGTTCTGACAAGTTATAAATATGAACGTTGTTTTCTAAATCACAGAAAGCAACAGGAACTCCTTCAAACAAACCAAATGTTGAATCAAGATATTGAATCACTCGATATAATGTTGTTGGTGGTACGACAACTTGTGATATCTTTTCTGTGTTTTCGTTCTTTGCATCATAAATTAATGTTCCACCTGCTGTTGATACTAAACTAGAAATAATATCTTTTAAGGACATATTTTCAAAAACATCATTTACCATTGTTGTCATGGTTTTGAAGGCATCTCTAGCAACTGTAGTAATTGTTATTGGGGTTCGATCTTTTTGTTTTCCTTCTGACATTTGATCTTTTGTTTGGATGTCAAGATTCATATCTACAACCATCAAATCTAATTTGATTTGGTCGCTTTGTAATCCTGTTTGTCCAAGTAAGATGATGTTTAATTCACATGGATCCTGTCCCCACAATCCTTCTAATATTACATCATTTACATCTACAAAAATATTCAAAACAACAACTGGCCATGGAGCGGCAATTGATGTAGTAACTCGAACTTGATAAATATCTGGCGTATAATCTATACCCTTGATTTTCAGTTCAAAAAGATAACTTCTTTGTGGTGCAAGTATGGTATTAGCCATTTCGTAAACTCCTTGTTGTTTATATTTTGTTCGGGAAATTACATCTATATATTAACTAAGTATTTTTAATACTTTTAGAACCGTCCGTAGAAACCGAATTACTATATATATTAATAACTAGAGAAGCAAGATTGTTTAAAATATACTATGAAATATAAAACTGCCAAAGGAGGTGCGATGATGGAATTGGCTAAGTGTAAATGTGGTCGTCCATTATTGATCGATGATACTGAATGTGAAGTATGCATCGAACATGCGCAGAGAGTCGCACTTGTGATATTTCTATTAGGGTGTGCAGGTACTGCGCTTGCAATAATAATGGCACTAGGAGGCGGGACGTCATGAATGAACCTTCATTAACAAGCTTGGTTTTAACCTTGCTGGGTAGTTGTTTAATCCTCGGATTCTGGGTACCACTAATAGGGTACAACGTTATCAAAGGCACTCTAGGATTTGAATATGATCTTTCATTCGTCGAGGATGGGGATGGAGAAAATGAAACTTAAACCATTACAAACCATATCAGCAATTGTGTATCTACTTTGGTTCTTCCCATCGCTTCTATATGATATGGTAAGATGCTTTTGTGGTGGGAAGCCAAGAAGATATTAACAACAAAAAAATGAGACGCCCTTTCGGACGCCTCATTTTTTTTGTACTCCTCAGACCATTATTCTGCAGTTCTGAGGGCGGCCACGGCTTCGACCATTTGCGCCGGAATGATCAGCACACGTTCGGCAACACTCTCCAAAATCTTCTTGGAATTGAGGTTCGCCTCAAGGGAGCTGAACTTCGTAATGGCATTGAAGAGCTGCCAGCTGGTCATTGTCCAAGACTCAATACCCTCTGTGGGATGAGCTTCGGTAATAACGGCGGAGATTGCCTCGCGCCTGGTCTTGCCGGTCTGCTTCTCAATCATGTCAAGCACACTCATCATATCATCTTCCGTGATGGTGCTTTCCATGTTGGCCTGGATCATGTCTCCAATATTGCCGGCGAAGGCGGTGATGTAACCACCAACCTCAGCCTGCATGGTCGTATCGGCACCTTCCAAATGGATCTGGCGAAGGGAGCCAAGCTTCTTGTGGGAACAGAACCGGATGTCTTGTTCCCCATCGTTGAAACTCAAACCAAAAGCAACGTTGGCAGCTTTCGTGCCGTCATAGCTATTGGTGACGATCAGAACCGGATACATATCTCCGACTGCGGGCACATTGGTAGCATGTTGAATCACAATGTCGTGACGGATGCTGGCCAGGTTGGGCGCCATAACAGTGTTCTCGGACATGATGGGATTCCCAACTGCGGCAACAGATTCACGAATCCGGCCGATCAAAGCTCCGTTTCCCTCGAACTTATAATACATGGAAACGATACCGACCCATCCGAATTCTCCATCGATTCCGGCAGGCTTGGTGAAAAGACCGACAGGCGGAACCTGGACATCATCTACCAGGCCGGCGCCACTACCCGTTTGCAACAGGCGATATACGACTTCTGAAAATTCATCTGCGTAATGGAAACAACCTTCTGCTCCCAGTGGGGTCAGACCCATCGCTTCGGCACGAGCTTCAAAATCCAATCTTGCTGGCGCGGCTTCTTCCGTGTCTCCATCTGTAGAAGCTTCTTCGGCGGACGTCTCTTCGTCGGTAGGGTCTGCAGCATCCTCTACCGCTGCGTCCAGGTCATCTTCCATCACCAACTCACCGTTGGTCTCAACAGTTTCTTCTACGGCGCCTTCAACAGCACCATCTTCTTCAGCCATTTGTTCCAAGTCCAAATTTTCCATCTTTTGATCTCCTTTCGATCACTTTCTATTGTTTTGGCGTTTCTGCCGGTGCTTCTTCCACACTGCCATCCGGAGTTGTCTCCGTTTGTATCTTGTCATCATGTTTTGCAACTTGAACACCAACGTTTTCAAGTTTCTCGTCAAGGGTCTTGAGTCTATTCTCCGCCTTGAACAATGTAGTCTTGACTTTAGTCAGGTCCGCAGTCACATCAATTTCTTCTTGAACTGCTTCCAGTTTCATTTTGGATCGTTTCAACGCCGCGATTTTCAGCTTCAACGCCGCTGCTTCTTCTTCTGGAGTCTTTGGCTCCGTTAACTCTTCTTCCACTTTGGCTGTAAGGCGTTTGCCAATAATCTTCCAACCAAAATATACAATGCAGCCAAAGATTAGTAAAACAATTAATCCTTGCGCAAACATACAGTCACCTCCAGTTTAGTGGGGACCCGTTTCAGAGTCCCCACTTTATTCAATAACTATTTCTGGCCTTTGATGTTCATATCAATTGCCAGTTCTTTGGCGTTACGAATATTCATCAGGTTCATAAATCGACTGAATTCATCATCCGGATTTGATGTTCCGTTAGCACCGGAACCGCCGGCCATATACACTTGAGGAACTTTCCTCTCTTTGTAAGCATTGGCATAATTTTTGTTGATCTCAACCAACGCTTCCAATTTCTGTTTCAGGGCGCCGTCAGCCTGCATAACTAGACGTTTCTTCTCAGCTTGACCTTGACCGAGTAGGATGTCTTTCTCTTTGGTTTCCTTGGCGGCTGCTTTAGCCAGTTTAGCAACTTCGAGTTCCTTCTGAGCATGGGTCTCAGCAACTTCCTTGTCCCTTTCGGCCTGGACAACTGCGGTTGCTTTCTTTTCCAATTCCAAATATCTGGCTTTGGCGACCTTTGCCTCACCCTGAGCCTCAATGGTCAACTTGTCCTGCTCGGCTTCTTGTGCTTTGGCTCGTGCGGTAGCAACAGCCATGAGAGCCTCTTGCTGAGCGCCGATTTGTGCTTTCACCTTGTCCGCGTATTCGAACGCTTTGATTTCAAAGTTGACCAGGTGTATACCGGTATCTTGCAGAGGATTCATTTGTCGAAGCGGTAAACCATTTTCACCCATCTTGATTCTCTTGACGGTCCTGGTAACCATCTCGCCGGTGATCGGATCCATAATTTTCTTTGTTTCTTCATCCGTTTGGTAGATACCATTCTGAATCTGATCAGCCGCCCAGTATAGAAAGTCGGTTCTCTTCTCTGCATAAGATTCTCTGGCGGACATCAAGTTGGCCGTCAAACGTAATGAGTTTCTCACATGAGGGAGAATCAACTTTTGTTGCACATCGTAGTAGGTCTTATGACCTCTAACGGTAACGAGGTTGACTGCATCTTGTGGATTTGTAGGCATTATATTTCGAAGGGTTCCTGAAACATCACAGAGAGAACCGTCATTGAATCGGACTTCAATTGACTGGTCTGCTGCTGTACCTTCATCAGAATCCTTGGTGAAGAAGAAAGTCTCAGCGGTAGGCCATACGGTAATATCACCAAACAACTGCAACCAAAGACCCGGATCCATTTTCGCGGACATTGTTCCAGTGACAGCGGCCTGCTTGATCTGGTATGTGCCTTTTTCAACCGTATCGAAGATCTTTGGCGACAGCACCAACCCAACAAGACCAATAACAACCAACACAGCCAGGCCGGCAAACTTCTTAATCAAGGCACGTTTCTTCAACATTTCCTGCTCTTGCCAACTCATTTGCTCTTGAGCATCTTTTTTGTAACTATCTTTAGCCATTTTTAGTATCCTCCTTGTCCTCTAATGACAACGATGTTGTCTGGTAAATTCACATTTTCGATTCCATTCTGTGTTAGAAATACTTCCAATGGATTATCACTTTCGTCTGTAACATACAACAGTTGAACTACACCTCCTTTCTCTAAGATATTTTTACATCTATCGTACTCATTAGAAGGTAAAGCGCTTGGGTCGCCATACCAATCATCAACCCATGCATCCAAATCTTCTACAGACTTAAGAGTACGTTCCAAAAACTCCTTCAAATTGACGACCACTCTCAGCTCAATGTTGAGGTCAACAGAACCATCACCAGTCATGATGCCAAGTAAGAAGGTAGTGCTTGACGAATTGGTTATTTCACTTGCTTTGAACTTCATTCTCAACCTCCCACAATTCTAAATGCTTCTGGTGATACATTTTTAATCTGGAAATGTCCTCCTTTCGTAAGAGTCTTTTAAATCTAAGAACATCTATGTTGTGTTCTAGATCTCTCATTTTAACTCTTACTGCTCGTTCATCTTTCTTAATTCGAGCGTAATATTCTTTAACCGTTTCTCCTTCTCTCCTTGATAATGCAATGACTGTAGTAACCACATCATACGGAATACCATATCCATATAGATCGTCGATTGTCACTGGTGTATCTTCAATGATGTCATGGAGTATTGCAGCCATCATATCCTTCGGGTCAGTAAAATGAGACATGACTTTCAAAGGATGGAGAATATACGGTTTTCCAGATTTGTCGAGTTGGTGTTCATGGCGCTCGGCAGCTATTTTAATGCAAGTTGATAGTTGAAGCCAAACACCATTCTCTTCCCAATCCTTGAGATAGCTTTCACTTCTTTGCTCTTCTTCTGTCATATCACCATCCTCTCCGACACTTAGTACATTTCCAATGAACTTGTGTGTCTGCAACCATCAACATAATGCAACCACAATCCGGACATGATTTTGGAGGATCATATATTGTTGGTTTCCTTTCAAACCATTTTTTGAGTGTTTTAAACATGTTGCCTCTCTTTCAAAAGGGTGGGGGTAGCCGCCATTGTTCATTCAGGATTAGACCCCCGGCTTCTTTCCTCAAAGGACGTTCTCGTAGCAACAGAATTTTACATGCAGGACTACTGAGAACCTACTCGCATGGCGGCAGACGATCGCATGAAAACGCCTGCATAACCTTGGGTCAATCACCACAAACCCACAGGACCCCAAATCCTTAAGCAGCTTCCGCATCAATTGTATTCGCTATTTCGTAACAGTCCCAGCAATATTTTCTTGGTTTTCCTCTACCAGTCCATAACAGTTTCTTCTTGTGTGTCCTTCTACATTTAGGACAAATACACTCCACCATTTTTGTTTTGAAGTCAGGGTCAACGCCACAATAATCATCTTGATATTCCTTTTTCTCGACTGCATATTTCTTTCTTATTTCTGGCTTCTTGTAATATTCCTTCATACAAGTTTTAGAACAATACACAGAACGGCCTGGAGGATTTTCTTCTCCACAGTTTCTACAGAATTTAAGAACTTCAATTACATTTTTCCCGATCCGCTTCGTCGGCATTTATGCAACCCGCCTTCCTCTGTAGTGGACGTATATATCCCTACCATCAAATTCAAAGTTTGGTTCGATGGCTACAGTTTCAAATCTTTTCTCGAGTTCAAAGAAATACTCCAATCTTGCGACAGTCCAGATAGAAGCATGAGGACATCCAGGATCATTTACAATCTCTGTAGTTGTGATGATATTCTCTGCTTCCCACCCTGGACTTCCTACCTTCTCGTCTAAGATTCGTCTGGCGAGGATTGAATAATCCGGTACAATGATTTCAACCTCGCCTCCAATTTTGAGTGAGGTCGACATCAAGTATATGAAATATAAAACGTTTGTAAAAGGGACATGCTCCAAATACCGGTAACAGACAATCTTGTCAAACGGAATAGTTGTTCTTTCCATGAACTCGATCGCATCGGAATTCATCTTTCTAATTGACCGTCGATTCTCAGGATATTTCTCTGGATCAAATACACCGTCCTTCTCAACCCAGTAGTTGTACACACTTTCAATGTCTTCTGGTTCATAAGCGTTGTAGTACATCGTGTCAAGATTGACAACGAAAATGTCCTTATTATCCTCTTCATTCAAAGGACATAGTATCTTACCGGCCGCAATATTCAAGACTGATATCATTCGTCCTCTTCCTCCTTTGAAATCGGTGTTGGGATGGGAAAGTTGCCCTGGATTCTCCCACACTCTAGACAGTAAGATAACTCCATGTAATCTCCGCTTCCAATTCCAAGACCATCAGGAACGTATCCGAAATGTTCATAATCTCCAGACTCAGCATGAAACAGATCCGAACATTTTCCACTGACTTCCATGATTCTGTTGCTCCCACATTCACACATAGTGCCTCCCTTCTAGTTGTCCATCCAGGCTTCTTCAATTTGTTGAAGTTCATCCGCTGATAGATTAATACCCATATCTGAAAATTTCTTAGATATTTCCTCTTTAAACTCCCTAAGTGTTTGGTCCTCCTTCATTGTAAATGGTGAGATTCCAATCATTGTTTCATAATCATCATAAGCCATTCTAGAATGATCAAGTCCATGTTTATCACAAAGTTCAGATAACCTTTCAGAATCAAACTCATCCATGAAATCTTCTTCTGATTTGTTTGCAATTGCTGGTCCAAGAATAACACATTCCTTTTCCCAGATGGTGTGTCCATATTTTTCTTTGATATCGTCGAGACCCATATAAAGACCCCACACCACAAAACTTGAACTTGAAGAATTGGTAACCTCACTTGCTTTATACTTCATTGTACAACCTCCTACGCGAATTCCATAACCAAGCTTTCTGCAAATGGTCGAATGTAAAAATCATAATACCGTTCTCTATCAATGTCCACAGGATCCATAATTCTAATCATACTCTTTGAGATTTGCGTTTGACCAAAGTATTTCAAAAATACATTACACATATTATTCGCAACTGGTATTGCATATAAGTACGGATTTTCAGATGTAATGATTTCGTCTCTAATCTCCTGCAATGTTGTAAAGATTTTATACTTCTTTGAATTACAAACCTTTATCAACTTCTCAAACATCGCATCCATCGCTGGATAACGATATGGAATTCCTTTGATCATTACATTTCTGTTATAGATCGCGATGTAGGTTTTCCTATCTGAAGAAATTAACATTGCTTCGAAACATGCTCTGAGGTCGAGCGGAATATTTTGGCTGGTCTCTCGCAGAAGTTTCGTTGTAATCACACCATCATACTGACGTAATATTAACTCCTCTTCTTTGACATGGTTTTTGGTGAGAAAGTCTCCGATTGTTGAGTTTGTAATTCCACGAATAATACTGGTCAGGCGAGGATCGTCTCGCATCATTATTCCGATTTGTGTATTTCTTTTTAACTTGTCTTCTTTATCAATGTGAGTTAAGTCAAAACCAAGTCTTTGAATGATCTGGTAATGACATGCTGATATATCATAAAGATACACATCTTTCAGGAGTAACTTACAAGACTTGTTAATTTCCATTACCTATTCCTTCATAGATTCACTTATTTCTTTTGCTTTACATAATAACACATGCTGCCTGATTATTCTGCAATCTTCCACTGTAAGTGGCCGTCCTTCATTAAGAACAATTTGATTAAAGAAGGTTTTTGCTTCTGGGCAACTCCTTATATCAAACTTAATATCATCATAGACATCAGCAGAAACAAAGTCAGTTAGATCCATTTGTCTTTTGTTCTGGGATTCATAAGATGCTTTCCTAGGCATCTGAATCCGGGAATTCTTTATTTCATCGTCTCCCGTATCCCTCTCCAGAGATTCCTCTTCCTCCACTGGATCTGGATAAACAGGCGGTTCTGACTTTGTAATCAACTTATACCACTGAGGATCTATAGTACTAAACCGAGCGTTGTTTGCCTTCTTTATATGATCACTCTTCCAATTATCTTTGGTAACCATTTCAATTTCTTCTGTTGTTTTGATAATAGGTCCAAGATCGATAAATGGAATTTCGTCCTCTTTTGGTTTGTCTGTTCGATTGCGGATTGCTGATCTCAAATTTGCCAAATAACTTTGACCCCACACAGATTGAACTGCATTGTAATATTGCATTTCTTGAACAGTCATAAGTGGCCATGTGTTACCAGCGGTCATATCACCTTCTGAGTAGTCATCACATGCAGTCAACACCAAGCAACATAAAACGATCCCCAACAAACCTACTAATGTTTTCATATTTGTCCTCCAGATATTTTCATTTTTGATTCAATTAGTTTTTGCTTCACGTCCTTACAAACACTTGCGGATTTGATATACATATCAAACCATTCTTCTTCGATTGGAAAATCAGAGTGAAATTTATGCACTGTGATTTCCGGATTGAATCTAACTCTTAAGCTTACGGCGTTTAATGTTGCGTTTAGATTACTTAAATCAACAGCCTCTACGGCGTCCTTTCTTGATGTAGGACAAAGTTTGTTTGCAGACATCATTTGAGCTAACTCTGTTCTCATGATATCTTTTGTGTTATATCCAATCACGAAATCACAATTATACTCGGGTTCCATTTGTCTGTTCATTCGCATTCTCACACCGACAATATAAAAGTATCGGCAATTTTCTTCATCTTCGAACTCCTTCAACCATTCCTTTGGTATTCCCATCACACCCTCCGACGGATGTTGGGGGTAGAAGAATATATTTCTTCTACCCCCGTTAGTTTATTATTAATAAGTAAGGGGAGATGTAGACTATCCTGCCACATCTCCCCCAAGTCTACTTTATCATATTATTGTTATTGTTAGTAACAACATCTATAGAAAGTTTAGACCCATATCTTTCCTCGAGCAATTAACTTCAGTATGACACCTACTCTGCTCTTCCACTGAGCTACTGGGCGGTCATAATATAACTTCTAATGAAATTACATTATGGACGCCCAGGAAGGATTTGAACCTTCGACCTGAGATAGAATTCGAGTTAATTACCAAGTAGTAAATATGTTCTACGAGTATGAGCTTGTCTGGTCAATAAGGTCGAGTATGAAGCGGCCAAAGATGATTCCCTCCACCGGTCTTATTCATTTATAGAGCCGGCTTCTACGGGACATATTGTCTTCGACCAAGCAAGTATAAGTATAAGTATAAGCTTAACCAGATCTTATGTTGTGTGAATGTATTCGAAAAGAGCTTTACCCATTTTTGCCTTCGGAACTTCCTGGGTGTTTGCTCTCTGTCGAGCACGCTTCACGGCACGTCGTAGTTTGTCCACTCTTCCGATAATGACTGACTTCTCAGCAGGACTAAGACAGCCACTCCATCGATCAAGGGCATATTTTCCTACCACCACATTCTCAGTCCACTCCCGAATCTGAGCTGGATGATGGTCGGTAGCCGGAACGATAACATTACTTTTGAACACCTTTTCCGTTTTGTCATCTTCAACCACATGCATGGATTCCCACACACCATCTCCTCTGTCAGGAGCTCGATCCCATTTAGCACCAGGCGCAAGAGTTGGAATGGATTCATAGATTGATCTCAAGGCACCGAGTTCCTTCTCCATCTCAAGGAGAAAATACACTGGAACACCCTGAACCAAAACTACACCATCCACCTCAATGTCTGCTTTCGCTTCCTGTGCACCTAGTTCTTTTTGAAACTTGGCATCCCAGAATTTGATAAAGGCGCCGGTCATATAGTTGAGTTTTTCCATGACCGTTGTGACCATCTCAACATGCTGGTCGACACCGCCTTCACTCTTTCGGGCTTCATCAAGCATTCTCAATTCTCGATGATGGCCGGTAAAATGTGTTGGTTTCTTAGTAAACGTCACAACAGTCTCAGCAGCGATTTTATCCTTCGCACCTTGGAGACTACCAACCACAGCCAATACTTCATGGAGCAGACCACCCTTCTTGTCATTCGCCATTTCGTGTTCCTCCCTAGTTCACAAGCATGATGATAACGTCATCAATTTGTAGAAGATGATTGACATCTTGCACATCACCGACCTTGGTCTGAAACCAATTCACAGCCGACTGCGCAGTCGAAATTTCAGCAATACTCTTCGTGATTTGTTTGTAATGTAACTGAAGAGCTTCTGTATCAACTTGTTCAGCCAACTTTGAATTAATTCGTGTTAGGTTAGGTTCAATAATATTAATGCCATCATTCTTTCGTTTCATTTTCTCTTTGGCGTACGGAATCAAAACATTGTTAATCAAAACACAAAACACATTGATCAATCCTGTCTTAACACCGTAACTCTTGATGAATTTGCCGTCACCAAGATCATATACAATTCGGAAACTGTTATTCTTGTAAACAGTCATATCAGACCCAGGCAAATTCAACACTGGAATCTTGTTCGCATCTTCAAATAATCGAAGTCGCTTTTTCAGTCTTCCATCCTCGAATGTTTCCCCTTTCGGATCTGGAATCTTGAAAATCAGATCTTGACGAGGATCTACATCTGCAATCGAAGCACGGACGTGCCCGATGTCTGCAAATCTTACATGGTTTTCATCAAACCAGTCAGGAAATGCTGCGACTCCAATATCGAAACGTTCTAAAGCAGGCTGAGAAACAGTTGATGAATCCTCTACCATCAAGTCAGTTTCTGTTGGCAAATCAGTAGAGTGTTGATCAGCCTGATCGATCATTGAAGTTAGATTATCGTTCATAAACTTCAATCTCCTTTCATAAAAGTTTCTATTTTAAATATGTTCGGAGAAAGTAAGAAAGTTTCTAATACTGCCCCTTGATTGGTTTGGCTGTAAACCGTCCCTTACCTTCGTTAAGATATACAACCTCGAAGGATTTACCAGCGATCATAAACCTTGTTCCAACAGGCGGAAGACCAGTTTTAGCGTTAACTGCTTCTCCTTTCGGGATTGGTGTTTTTGAAACCGTTAAATCACCTGTGGCAGTCAACGGTAACTTGTGATAGATATCTTTGTCTTTTGATACAGATACTTCTTTTGTTTTTTTATCATCCATCTTGTGCTTCCTCCTGCTCTAACCATTTTGGATTAATACCATCTTCTCGCCAACGTTCAGGCTCCACGTCAAGATAAGCTTCAAGGGCAGCGCCAGTAAGAGCGAAAACCTTTATCAGATCTTCATATGCTCCTACTGGTGCTGCCTTACCCCCAGTTGACTCTTTACACCCTGACATCCAGATAGGAAGATCTTTATCCCACTTTTGGACAAACTTTCTTTTTGCCTTTAGAACATACTCTTCTATAAACAATAGAAAGCTTGCGAGACTTAAATCAGGGTCGTTTTTGTAATCTCCGAACACTGTTTCTTGATACTTTCTCTCTTTGACGTAAAGGTCAATGAGGGTTTGTTTGTCCATTCGTTAGATTCCTCCTATTCTAACCATCTCCACGATCTGTTATGTTTAATGTTATCAATTGTAGTTGAACGAACTCCATACTGCCTTGCCACAGAGCTGGCTGAATGTCCACGATTTAGTAACTTACGAATTTCTCTAACTTGTTGTTCTGTCATCTTTCGATTACATTGGCCAGCTAAGGCGTGGTTCTTAGCGTGTCTATCTTGTGTCGTAATTTCTAAATTCAACCTAGAATTGTTTTGGTGGTTTCCATCTTTATGATGAACAACTTCCTCGGGCAGTAACTTTCGCCCTAGTATTTCTTCAGCCACAAGAGTGTGTTCAAGAACCCGATTTCCGTTTTGATCTGAGATTATGACATCTCCTCTAGATCCTACAATTCGCTTACCGCAGTATTTTAGGTGTAGTTTCATTGTAGAAGCTCGAATTGTTCGACCACATTTTGGACACTCTTTTAAAACATGGGAAGTCTTATGACCCCAGTAAGCATATTTGTTTTCAAAAGACTTCCCACAAACTGAACAGGTGTATCGAATCATACACCACCACGATAATTCATCGCCATAATCTCAGACTTTTCCTTTACCCTCATTCTGATAGCGACAGCTCTTTCACCCACAGAAGGCTGAAAAAGGACTAATCTCTCCCATTTGGTCCTTTTCCCTTTTGGGACATAATTTTTTTGCCATTTTGTTCCGCCTGCCAACCATGCTGGCATCCTGTGTAACTCGTCGTTCATCGCATGTTTAAAGAAGGCGAGCTCTGTACACCTGGTAGCAAAACGTAGATTGGGAATGATCGTACTATTGATCTGTCGACGCCTTTCATCCAGGTCAATCAAATTCGTTTGTGAAACATCACACTGTTGCCACTCACCGGTATACTCAGGAATGTCAATCTCAACCTCAAGAGATCGGAACTTGACAGACTTGCCGGCGTCCTTGGAAGATTTCGGCCATACTTTCTTTGCGCCATCACCAGACTCAGGAAAACGTGCACCGGCTTCCTGAAGTCTTTTTATCTCCAGACCGTAGAACTTTGCTTCGTCAGTCAGGCGCTGAATCAGAGCCTTGGTGATAAAATAATGCTGGCCGTAGAAACTGGTCCATCGGTTGGGATGCACAAAGTTCTTAAATACGACTCGGTTGCCAGTCCAGAGACTGTTCTCTCGGAGAAAAGCATTCTCCTTCGCGCTCGGGTCCCATTGAATACAACTCCATCCGTCATACCATTCACCAGAAGGATCGGTCAGGGAGTAGGTCCGGTAATCACCAACTTTGTCAGTTGTGATGACGTTGTGATCCATGATCCGGATTGAGAATGAGAAGACATCCTTATTGGAGACCAGATTCACAACAGGTCCGTGTCTGTTGGACTTGGATACAACCCTTTCTCCTTCCTTGATCGTCTTGGGGCGCATGGATTTGTAATTTGGAATATTGATCACGGCGCCTCTGTCAGCAATGGCACTGAGAAAGCAGGCGAGATCAAGATCGGTCCCGACAAATACTCCATCACGGAGTGCTGCACCTGGTTTACGACTGTAGAGATCAAAACCCCACCACTTCGTGACCTGCTCCACAGCCAACATTGGATCTTCTGTTTTGTCCAAAACACTTTTCATTACGGGGTGATCCAATACATTCTTCAACGTTTTTGCGACATGTTTCCTTTCAGTCATCGATTTGTCCTCCTATCGTTTTGTCTAGTTGTCCTGCGTGATTCATTGAAAATCTAAAAACCCTGCCCTTCTGTGGACCAGTTATTACCATCACAACTGCACAGTAGTCAATATATTTAATACCCTTATGTTTGACTTTCCGGTATCGATCAATAATCATTCCCATTTGGTTTCTGGCATACTCTGGTCTTACAGAAGAACTAAATCTAAAAACATCCCCCCTTTCTAAACTAAGTCTCTTGCTGTTAGGATTTACAAATTCATACTCATATTCATACTCATAGTTATGTCTTGGTCTTCCCATATTTCCATGACTTCTGGCAATGTCTGGTACTCTTTCATTTGGGGTGATCCCATAATTCTCTAATCTTAGAATGTCCTGACGCATTAATCACCTCCCCGCTTGGGCGATGTTTCTCTAAAATTTCCACAATACTTTCTTTTAGTTCAACCCGAGCAGCAACATCAAAATGCTCAATGTAGAGATCTGGTCTTATGAGATGGATCAATAACCAAATCCTTTCGTCATCTGATAATTCTGCAACTGTGTCCGCGTTTGGATCATTCCAAGGCATCTTGAGAATTGCTGCACGACCACGATTGAATCCAACGATCATTGAATATTCATTAACCAGATTCATGAATCCGTTGTAACTTATTTGCATGGTCACCTCCCACAGAATGACGATATAGTATTTTTGTGACTGCCTCTTCGATTTCCTCCCTAGCAAAATCATCAAATACATCAATACCAGAATTTGGTCTGAGCATTATAGCGAATGTTTTTATTGCGTCCATAATAGTCAAACCATCATCCGGATGTGTATATCGACTTTTATAAATTGTCATCTTGCCTTGTATGAAACATAAAATCAAGTCTGCATGAGTAAGTAGATCCATTTTACTCTTAACAATATCCTCTCTAGTTAATGTCATTAAAATCCCCACTTCCTCCAAAATTCTCGCCAGTTTATCTTAGTCTTAAAGTTCCCAGTAAAGAACAGACTGGCTCCAACACCTCCAATAAATCCTGAGAATATTCTCAACCAAGACTGGTCATATTCAACTCCAAAGATCACTAGAGGTATTGAAGCAATCATTAAAATAAGACCGAATCTCATTACTTTATTCATAATTACCGCTCCTGATTTTAAACTGGATGCACCAATCAGTCACATGTACAACTTCTAGTTGTTCATAATCTACATATATGAGTTTATCTGTTGTTGCCCAGTAAAGATTAACAGCGCTACGACTTGTGCCGGCAACTGAATATCGACCTACATTTATCAACCCACAATACACAATACCAAAGGAACGAGAATTCCAACCCTTCTCTTGAACTTTGTAAGGCACTCCTTTATTAGCTGTATGTAGAATCTCACCAGACCAGGCTCTTGCGGAAATTATTGTCAAAACGAACCATACAAGAAAGCCTATCATAACTTTCGTGCAACTGTTCATAAACAACACCCCCACTAAAGGAAATAATGGTAATCAAAACCACCCTCAACACCCTTGTAATTGACCGCTATCGCTTCTGAGGTGTGAATACTTTCCTCATGAATACTCTTAACTATCCAGTCACGTACACCAGGCAGGGCGTCTAATTGATCGCTTATAGAGCGAATCGCATCCTCAACGAATATAGGATTTTCTCCGGCTATACGAGCAATCTCTTGTTCGTCTTCTCGTTTGATTATTGGATATGGGAGTGTTTTAATTGCTCTCTCAACACACTCCACAATATCCTCTAACCATACATAGTTATTCTCTTGAATCATATCTTTTTCTGTGATGATATGAGCAAAAGATCGCTGCGCATGTGGAAAACCAACACTTCCTTTCGCAAAGAGATCTTTACACAGTTCCGCAGAACAAGGACAGTAACTTGCATATTGAACTATAACACCTTGAAAGAATCGAAATTCTAATGCATCCTTACCAGGGTCCTTAGATTCATGTTGAATTAACTGTCCCTCAAATCTGCTTTTATGAAAGATTGGAAAATGATTTTCCGACAGCGCAGACGATCTTGTAATCGGTAATTGAAAATCAAAACTCATATAACTTCTTGTAGACCCAACATTATGCATCAGATCTAAAAGAATTCCCCTAATCAATTCTTTCTTGAGAGGGAGATCTAGATATTTCTTTAATGTCCTAATCAATCTTGACATTGAAATGCCCTTGGTATCAGCATCAAGATTGGTTCTCATTGACACGTTTGCTACCATTGATTTAAATCCACCATATTTAGATTCCAATACAAAAGGAACCATAACGTTTTCAACACCCACTTGTTTAATCGGTCTTTTTATTTTTGGTGTCGTCTCCTGAATGTCTGGTAGCTCTGAAGAAGAGGGGGTCGGTACTGATTGGTCGGACTTTTGAGACATCTGTTTTCTCCTTGTGTTTGTTTGATATAGCTTCAAACACATTTTCTGGCACGAACTTTTTGACAACCTCTTGCCAACCCTTGGGACCGATTAAACCTTTAATGGTGCTAGAACTTACATTAATTAATGATGCAGGCGGGATAAGAAACACCGAGTTTATCCATGGTTTCAACCCGCCATTAAATTGTCTCATTGTATTTTCAAAAGCAAAGTCTGTTCTAGAACGAATCCCTCGAAGAATATAGTTCGCTTTGTGTGAAGCTGCAAAGTCAACTAAATACTCATTTCCTAAAACCACAGCTTGAACGTTTGGGTAGATTGAAGCCATTTGACTCATCATCGCCAAACGTTCAAACTGGCTAAAGTAAGATTTCTTTTCTGGGTTTATACCGATTGCAATAAGAAGTTTATCAAACAGGTGTGCTCCTTGATTGATAACCCATTGGTGTCCATTAGTTGGTGGGTCAAAACTACCCGCGTATACCGCTATCCTCGGTTTGTGTTTGACGTCTGTCATTTGGCTGCACTCCAATCGCAAGCAAATAGGCTTCAAGTAACTTAACTGATTCAGCCACTATTGAATCCCCATTGCTTTCATCTTTTAGTAAGTCAGTTTCAATTGTATTTCTAAGAAATCTATTTTTCATATCAATACAGTCTGATTTTGTAGTTAAGAATTCAGCTATATTGTATGGTGCATCGTGAGCAATTAGACATGCTGTTTCCATTTCACCAAGTCTTTGTCCACCTTTATTTTTTCTCCCGGCTAACGGTTGTAATGTTCTTCTTGCATATGATCCAATCCCTCTCGCTGCTAATCTTGACTCAGCAATATGAACCATTCTAAAGAAGTACATGAACCCAACTGCGACAGTATTTAACAAATGTTGTCCAGAAACTGGATCTAAGAGTTTCTGTTCAAATGATGTTTCTGTATACTTTAGAACTTCTTCAAGCATGGTTGCAGTAACAGATTCAAATGGCGGTTGTATTACTGTAAGATGCTCAACAAAGTCTTTATCAATGACTTCGGGTATTTGCTCCATATATTGTTTTGTATACCAACCAGTTTTTGTATTATCAATTGCCTTGTAAAAACCAGTTAAATATAATTTAAGTTGTGCTTGACCTTGTTTATTCTCTATCATTTTCAAAAGATTCTTCTTGAGATCATCTAAAGCCATGCTCAAATGTAATTCAAATAATTGACCAATGTTCATTCGACTGATAATTCCGAGTGGGTTAATGCAAATATCTACATGTCGTCCATCAGCTAGTTGGGGCATCATTTCATGAGGAACTATAGTTGAAATAACACCTTTGTTACCATGCCGATTTCCGATCTTATCTCCAACTTGTATTTTGCGAGTGTATATACCATACATCTCAACTTGTATACCATTAACCTTTTCTTTCTTCACCTTGTATTTTCTAACAAAACTACTCTTATCGAATCCATTGTCTCTAATATATCTTGACACAACTTCTTTTGGTAAGTGAGACTTTAATATGTCTTGTATTTCTTTCTCTTTTTGTAATTGAGTTTCAATTTTTGCTTCAACCCAATCTTTAAACTCTGGAATACCTTCATTCCATGTATTGGGGTAAATGTTAACTTCAGTAATTACTACGGACTTTTTTGTTGTAAGTTCAATCGGCTCTTCAAAGATTGAACAGAAGTCTGTTGGACCCTGTGGAACCTTCTTCATAATAGCGTACGTAGAACCAATCGTAACCTTGTCAAATACATCAGGTAGAGGTTTATATGAATCTTCTTCAAGACTCAGAAGAACCTTATCTGGTGGTAATGTGAATGAGAAGTCTCTATAATGTACTGATGTAAAAGACCCATCATTTACCAACCTGTCTGAGATAACAATACCATCCTCATAATTATGACCATAATAGATCATAACTCCCGTAAGTAAATTTTTACCAATGTTTATACTACCATCGGTACAATAGTTGCTTTCAGCAAGTATATCACCTGCTTTGAACTTATCTCCCTGTTTGACATATACATTAATTAAATCCATGTTTTCAACATAGATTTTTCGATATCCAACGTTGAAGATGTCAATAGATTTGTCATCATAAACAACGATCATATGTTTGTCATTGATATAAACAACTTCTCCATTTTTCTTAGCAAGTTTTACAAACTGAGTATGATCTGTATATAATCCTTCACACCCAGATTGGACCATTGGTGTATCAAACTTCTTTAACAATACAGCTTGTCTCATCTGTGAAGAAGCCATTTGCAGTCTGGTCTGATCATCATGTTCGAGAAATGGAACCATTGATACTGGGATAGAGATTGGTGCATCCACAAGAGTTTCATTTGTAAATCTGAGATTCTCGTCAAACTTTGTGTTAACTAAAAGATTCTGCAATACTCCGCAGTTATCTCGATCAGGAGTATCAACAGGACACATTCGACCAAACATTGTGTCGCTAAGATCTCTGAGATGCTCAGGAACATTTTCTCGTTTAAATCCACCAGGTCCTACCAAACTAGTTCTTGAAAGTTTGGTTAACTCTTCAATTGGATTAATAGAGAAATCGAACTGAACAATATCAGACACATTGCATTCAGTCAGTATTTTTGTTGAGTTGACATTGAATTTGGCATTTCTTGTGGTTCTGTGAGCAAGACATAAATCAAATACAGCTTTGGAAACCTTTGATGCTACGGCATACTCAAAACACCTGATTCTTTTATTTTGATAGTCGGTATCATCGTAATCTGGATTCTGCATAACGTCGATAAATTCCTCAATAACGGAATCTGTCTTAAAGAATTTTGCAGAGTATGGATCTACTGCAAGCATGATGTCGAGAGCATAGAGTAATGTTTCACCCTTCGCCAAGAAGTTATACTTGGAGTAGATTCTACCAATTTCTCGAAAGATGTCCACTTGGGTAGATTCTCCAGCTTCATACATTAGTTTCAAATCATATAGAAGCTTTCCGTAAATCGTATCCAACGATGGATCGAGATTCGCAAAATCAAATCGACTATCTAATACTTCATAACCATACTTCGCAAACATAATCATACAGAATGGAACCCTTTTTCCCAATATACTAAGATAGACGTAGGGTGGATTCTTTTCCTCAAACAACATCATAGTAGCGACGTTAGTTCTAATTTTAATTGCTTTCCCCCTTGTCACAACAGGAATATCAAATAATTGAAACAGAGGGATTTTCTTTCTTCCATTGATGATAATATAGTTGTCATCAATTAGAGCTGGTATTTGCATAGAGAGATCAATGTTTGACGTCCCTCTTTGTAATTTGATAATTAAATTCTTTCTAAGGGTTGGTTGTAATTCTCCTGATGCCATTTTTGGATCTTTAATGCCGAAATCCACAATTTCAAAACCAATATCAACAACTGGTTGCAATATTTGAAGAATTGTGGATTCTAATGCATCAAATTCCCGTTGTCGTATAAGAAAGATGTTATCTTCCTTAGGTTTAAACATCGGATTAACAAATTTCAATGTGTTCCTCCTCCCTAGTCGTGAAAATGAATTGGAGTGTAATATGTTTTTACTAGCTTGATAAATCTGTTCAGTGATCTCTGTATGTTTGCTTTGGATGTTAAACCTGCACCACACTTCGCCATCATTGTTCCATTTGATGAAACATACGACCAATACCAAAACCCGTTAAGACTCCAGATATTGTATCCTGGTTTCATAGCTGGTTTTCTTGGTCGCCTCATTGTATGTAAATAACTTATCATACAACCATACCTCCCTTCAGAATTGTATCCATAACTCCAGTATACCGACCACTGTAGAGAATACCCTTTAGGATACTTCGCTTCGGGTTGGAGAATGCTAGAGCCAATAACCAACTCTCGTATGAAGGAACAGTCTGCACAGAGTGAAATTCTGGTGCGTATTTATCTCTGTTATGTAACAATCGCCATTTTGTATAACCAAACCACATTAACTGAGCTACCACACATTCAAAATGAACATGATGTATTGATCGACTGTTATTATACACTTCACAAAGTTTATGAACTAAGGATGTGTGTGTTTCACCTTTAAACTGATGAAGTAACTTTGAAGCTATAGACAAATCGTTTACAATATCCATTTGCTTCATATCTTCATCTTGGAGATCCTTAATAACAGCAACCCCACTTGTATGGAAGGTTCTTAAAACTAACTGAGTATTTGTTTCTCCCATTGACTGAGCAGCAATAACTCCTACAAATCTACTGTCTATGGTTTTATACAACTCCCCATAACACTTACAGCAGATACCTGGATTCTTACAGAAAATAGGACTTCTTACTTGTATAGTTGTGCCTTCAAGACTTTGATTGTTTTCTTCTGTAATTGCAACCAACCCGTTATCAGTCTTCATCCATTTCCCAATCAACATCCTTGCTTTCTTTTTATCTGCCACAAAGACTTCTAAGAAATCTGTTGTACCACAATCTTCAACATCTGTGTTCAGAATCAAATTGGTGCAAGCAAAGATTAGTTTTCTAGAAAGATAGCCTGACGAGCCAGTATTTAGAGCAACGTCCAGCAACCCTTTTCGACTTCCATAAGTTGAATCAAAGAACTCTTTCTGAGTCAACCCGTTAAGAAAACTGTGTTTAATTGGATGAGGAATAATTTGACCTTTGAAGTTAGAGATAAATCCTCGAGTTAGTACTATTTGTCTAACCTGATCCCATGAACCTCTCGCTCCAGACTCAATCATATAGGAATATGAAAAGTGATCTTCCAGAAATTTTTGTGTTACATTACTAGAAACTTTATTTAACTGTTCCCTAATATCATCATCTACATACAGACTTTTTTGTAATTCATTGGCTCCTTCTACTCGAGATGCTTGTAGTGACATAGAAGAACCATATAATGTACTATATTTAAAACCCAGACGTTTAATTTCATCTAGGACTACTGCCAGTATTTGGTAACTATATTCTCGCTTAATTCGATCCAATATTTTCATTAGATCTTTTGCTCGAACCACTTCGTCAACAACTGGATAATCTTCTGGAAGACATTTATTGAACAATGCTCTTCCTTCTGATATCATAGAACCCTTCAATTCAACTGTTTTCTGCAACTGTGGAAACTCATTATTTGTAAGCGTATAAATACCCAAAATGATATCTTGACTGGGTGTGGTTGTGAGACTTTCATTAGCTGGGTTTGTAAAATTTCTTGTAATAAGAAACTTCTCAAGAACCTCTTCTTTTGTTTTCTTGGATATAGGGATATAAACTGCCATCTGATCTCCATCAAAGTCTGCGTTAAATGGAGGGCAGGCTAAAGGATGAATCTTAATAACATTATCAAGAGATACCTGGACCTTAAACCCTAGCATACTGAGTCTATGTAGTGATGGTTGACGGTTAAGCAAACACACTTCACCTTTAACCATCTCTTGGCAAATCTTGAACAAGACGGGTATTTGATATTCAATACATTCATCAACAAAATCAATTCCTTGATTCAAGGTTTTGAATTTCTCTATATCAATTAACTTCTTTGCAATTTGCAACTTAAATAATTCTAAAACCATTGCATACGGCAAAACACACTCATCAAGGTTAATCGTTGGATCAGGAATAATAACAGCTCGACCAGAGAAATCAATTCGTTTGCCAAGAATGTTTCCTCGAATCAAACCTTCCTTCTTAGACATTTTTTCTACTATGTGACTGTATAGATCATTGACGTCTTTTTGTAATTGTTTAAAGTAACTATAGAAAAGTTGCTTATCTCGCAACACGTCAACTAGCGTTGCTTCCATAGTTTCTTTTTTGTTTAGGATTTGATTATAGAAACGATTAATCTTATCCACGACCTGGCTATTTCTTTCAACACCTTTTGCCGCTGGTCTAAGATCTGGAGGTAGAACGATAATTGACCTTAAGAATAACCTGTCAATATTATTTTTAATTAACTGCCATTCATCCATCTCCACACATAACTTATCTGCAAGACCAGTAACTAGTTCATTAATTGCTTCCAGACGTTCCCATTTGGTCACATTCTCAGGAAGATGCTCTTGAGTTGTCACAACAAATTCTTCTTCATCCATATACATAACAGCATCTTCTTTTTTCAAAAGTGTATCAATCGCACCTTTAATATCTTTACCGCCCACATCAGCAATCAAATCATAAAATACTGGATTCATAACCTCTATCGGCAGTATAATTTTTGCAAATCTCCGACGTCTCTCATCACTATTTACAATGTCAACACCGCATTCACCACATGTCCCTCCAGACTTTGACACTCCATGGTAGGTTCCGCATTGACACGTATAGTTTTTAAGAGGACCAAAGATTTGCTCCGAAAATAAACCCTCTGGATGAAAATGTTTCTTATCCATGATTTTTGAGGATCTAACTTCGGGTAATTCTTCACAGAATTGTGCATAGTCCAGAAGGCATGGCATAAGTTACTCCCCCTTTTTAATTGCTTTATTCAATGTATCGACTAAGAATTGTAAATGTTCTTTCACTCTTTTAGAAATCATCTTGTCCAAATCAGGCATCAGATCTTGAGAAATTGTTTTGATATCTTTTTTGGTTAGTTTGGCTTGTTTCTTTTCAACGATATCCTCAACAAATGATGTTGCCACATTCTCCAAATCCATTAGGTTACCAAACAGGCTAGAGAGTTTCTCCAGATCCTGCGGTTTCGCTTTCTTGGGCATCTGTATCCCCCTCCTCATTCTCTAATTTCTTAATGATTTTGTCTTTACCTTTATCCCATTGTTTTGCTATCTTTCCTTGTGCCTCAGCTAGCAAAATTTGCGCCGCTTTTTCTCCTCCCTCTTTCATTGGTTTTTCCAAACCTTGAATAAGTTCTACAACGACAGGTCTTAGCTTTTCTCCAAGATTTTTTAACGCGGTCTTCACTTCCATTTTTAATCCTCCTTGCTTTCAATCCATTCAAACTCATTCCAGGGCTGAAAATAGCTATCATCTAAGTTAAAAGTTTTTAGAAGACTGATTACAGTTGGAATAAGAAACTCGCTTCTTTGTTGAAATTCAAGATCTTTAGGCAAACATAGTAAACCAGAGCTTGGGTCACAGTTTGGATGCACTCCAGGTATTTTTACCCTTCTCAGAAGATTATCATCTGAAAATTGCATTGTGAACCCATAGAACACAAATTTCTCGTCAACATCTATAATTGGTTTTACTTGTTGTTTAAAGATCAATCTATCTGGAACTATTTCTACTTGAACCGGGACAGTAATCATTTGTGTTCTCCTCCATACCCTTATTTATGCTGCTCCTGTTTCTGCTATTAACTCTACGTAATGACAACCATTATCACAGCCAGGTGATACTATGTAAGTGTTAAATACAAAAGGTAAGTCGAGTGAGGAAATCAAGCAGGCAATTGCGTCATTTGAATCTCGTATTGACCCTGCCGGTATTTTTCGTTTAACGATTGGATAATCCTTACTACCTACGAATATGAAGACTGGATTCATTTGATTCATCTCTTTTATTCGAGGTAGATTTTCATAAAGGTTGGTGAGTTTCTTTTCTCCATCTTGATATTCCAAAATTTCATCCGGCGCTCTTCTAACAAGTGCCATACTTTGTGCTATATCACGATTGAGATAATCCAACTCAATTTTATGGATAAGTTGTTTGTTGATAATATCTGAAATGAGACCTTTTTGTATTAAAGTAGAAGCACTAAATGCTGCCACTCTAAGATCTGTTTTGGTGAGTTTATGTAAATAACGTCCTTGATGATTTGCAGCATACTCGACATCTTGTCGGCCATCAACAATTAGATATCTTGAAGACATATACATTCGAACATGAATGCTACCCTTTCGATCATATACATAATCTCTGCAATCAATAACCAGATCACACTCTGGTATTGGGGTTTGTCCTTCAAGAAACTTCTCATTTACAGCTGTCAACACAATATCATCTCTTCTTTGTGTAATTGACGAGCATACTGCTTCTGTTTTATATGTTCCAATATCTCCTTTTCTAAAACACGCGTTTCTGAGATTTCTCTTCTCAACCTTATCGTGATCAATCAACACGAGTTCTTTCACTTCGTCAAGCTCTGAGAGACTTTGTGCTAAATGACTACCCAAACTACCGCACCCTACAATCGCCACTTTCTCCACGGGTATCCTCCATCTTTTCTCTCTAGACCTATAAGGTTTGTTATTTGTTCTTTATAAATAAATTTGTTTCACAAATCAAGCGATTTTTGTAAAAGTTCTATGTATCGCTTGTTGCCTTAGTTTAACATCTTTCCCTTCATCTCTGTGCTTTTCAGATAATTGGACCAAATCAGATGTAAAGTATGTTGAACCTTCACCATTGAATTGAATCGTATATTTTTTATAGGGTATTTGAGCTGTCTCTACTTCAGACAACTTTCCCATTTCTTTCATCATTTCAGCAATCTCGATGGCTGTCTCGTATAATTGTAACACTTCCTTCATAAACGTTTGAGCTTTCCCGTAACACTCAGTATGAAGATTCTTAATTGGATGATGAAACAAGTTGGGTCTGCCGACTTTATCATACAATACTTGTAGATAATCAGCCAGCTTATTTGTTACAAATTCGAAAGTCTCTACTGTTGGGATATCATTCATAATATCTGTAAGAGTAGAAAGTAATTGGTACATATCATCTTTAGTAAGTTTTTCTGCAACCTTTCGATTTGATTCGTCTTGTATTTTTTGTACTACATCTTTCTTAATTTTAAGAGCTTCAAATTGCTCTCCATCTTTTTCAAGCACATAGTAGTCGGGATGTTCTTCTACAACACTAACTCCATCCATACTATCTCCTTTTAAGAAAGGAGTAGCCCGACTACTAGTAACCGAGCTACTCCTTAGCTCAGATACTAGCCTTTACGGCCTGCGGGTTTCAAGAACTCAAGATCATCCCCATCTTTGAGAACGTAAGCTCCGTCAACCTTGTCACCGTTTACAATACCCTCGGCGAGTCTATCAACATTGAGGACTTCCCTCAAGAACTCACCAACTGCCCCGACTGTCTTGCCAGTCACTGGGAACTTGCCAGAGTTGGCGCCACAGGATACTCGAATAGCCGTGGTACATCTATCCCCAGGCTTTTTCGATGGATGAGTCAAAACGCTTGACATTTGGAAATCAGCCTTGGTAACTTGTTCCACACCAGCTTGTGTTGCCAACGCAGCCATATGTCCAGCCTTCTTTCTTCCAGAAGAAGCTGCCTTGGTTGTTGTCCTGTTGGCTTTCAAAATTGCGTCAATGATGACATCCTTACGCTTCTTGCTCATACCAGGAATATCCTGATCCCGACACATTTGGCGTAGTTCCGCTACTGTCTTTTCGTTCAACGTTACTTTGGTCATTCGATCGAACTCCTTTCGTTACTGGTTTTCTGATTTGAGATCTCACGCTCATGGTCTCAAGGTCAAAATAAATCTCTGCAAATGCAACTGGATCTTTTTGCAGAATAAGTGCGTAGAATACCCAACACATAATCGTAGCTACTGTTAGGTTGGTAAACAAAAGCTGTGGTGCTGCCTTTGCCAATTCTTCACACCCCATATCCTCAGGTGACCGGTCACCTGGGGTTTCAATTTCCGGGTGGTAGTCCGTAAGTGATGGCGTAATATCAATGCCTCCTTTCCTCACATAAATTTGGACATTACCGTCGGTAAATTCATTACCGCCCGAAATTATTGTAATATCGTCCAAGGTTGTTGCATAATCAGAAACAACTTTTCTCGTCTGATGGTTATCAACACACACAAACACGATATCACCACTGTACACTATCCTCCTAATGTTTTCTGAATTTACGAAAGAGTTAATGTTCTCAAACTTCAGTCGGTCATAAAGCTCCTGCATATCTGCTTTCTTTGTTTCAGCTTTATTTCCAAAATCGGTGAATACCTGCCGTTGTAGATTCTTTTGCTCGTATGAATCTCCATCAACCATCGTAACAATGATATCAGAAGCTTCTCCATAGTTTAAGTATCTACATAATGCATCACAGAGATATGTACCAACTCCACCCAAACCAATAATTTTAATCCTCATGCACACCTCCGTTAATGGCTTCTTCAGGTGTCCTAAACCCTTCTTGTTGATAATGCTCTGGAATATAGTTATGAGGTTCGTCACTATTCAGTTCAGTTTGTTCATCATCAACCTCAAAACCAAGTTTTTCAAGTTGGTCGTCATCTAGATCAAGCTCTTCTAGAATAGATTCCATAAGTAAATCAACCTTGTGATTCTTATAAGGACATTCCTCACAGGGATTCCATTCCGTTCCCCCAAACTGTCGAAAGAGAAGATCAGAATATGACTTTCCTGGATCTGGAATCAACATTGATTGATCTGGAAATACTGTGTTTCCAGTACCATCAAAAAGTCCTGGTTGTCGAACATCTCGATGCCATTGTCCCCAATGTCCATATCTTCGATCTCCATTTGAGCCATATACAACAGGTTTGTATTCCTTCTTGGATATGCTGGACATCCATTTGGCTGGATATCCTTTTGCATCAACATTGATTTTATATCCAAGCGTCTTTTTAATCATAGTTTCTGGAATTTCCTTTCCTTCCCTTTCCAGATATGCAGCGTACTGAGGATTAGTTATTGTTTCAACTTCTGTAAGCTCCAACCCTTCAACATAGTCTGTTGGATTGACCACAAACCTTGTTCCATTTGCTACAATAGATGCCGTACATGAGAAGGCTGGTTTAAAAATATCTCCGATGGTAATATGTAAACCATCCCATGTTGCTTCATCACCCTTATCAGTTGGAGAATGAAAAGCTGAGAAATTACAATGACTATGAATTGTTCCTAATCTTACAAAGTTTTTATAACTCACCTCACTTTCATATGCAGTTCCCGCTGGAGCAACCTTTTGCTCTGGTATTTCAAACTTATAGTTTCCAGTGGTTTGATTATAATGAATAATAACATTTGCTTCTCCTTTGTATTCTTTGAGAACAGCAATGAAGAAATACAAAACTTGAGAGAACATCTTTCCTGGAATCTGGTAAATATCCATATGTGCATAAGATTCAAGCTCATTCAGAATACTGATACCGTCTACAGGAGCCATGCTTTCAAACAACCCTAGTTTTTTCTTTAAGAAGATGCCTTCTTTTGAGACAATGTATAGAATATCGTCGGAAGGCATCTCTGTAGTCCCATCATTAATCCAGACATTGAACATAATCCCAGTCCTCCCTGTATCGATTTTCTGTTGTTGGATATGGAGTAAAACCGTTATGTAGATTTGAAAACCCCGCTTTTTGTCTGCGTCTTAACTCACCCAACACTCTTTGTTGATAACGAGGAGATATGAATCCTACTCTTCTCCAACGTTCACGAGTGTATTCAGTAATATCGTTATAATATCCTGTACCCCATTGTCTGAGATCGGTCATTCTAACTTCTCCACCGTATTTATGATATACTCCTACATAAAATTGCGGTGAGTCATTCAAACTACAAACCATATCTCCACATTGATATTTGATTTTACTTATTTGTATTGGGGCATTTTTAGCTTTCATCCACTGAGGAGTTCCTCTTCTGATAACATCAAATCGACTTAGACCTGCAGGACTTGCCCATTGTGTACAACAGTTAGAACACAACATCAGTGGATAATGATCTTCACCACAATCCGATAAGAAACCAATAACTGTGTTTGTGTCTTTCTTCGGGAACATTGTAATACCAGGAGTATTTGCTCGTATTTTATCTCCAGCCTTTATTCCACCAAATTCTGGCATTATATGACGAATTGTGCCAGTCCAAATACACCCAGTTATAAGGTTAATATACAGATCTTTTCGTTCAACTCCCTTCGCGGTAATTGTATTGACAAACAACGCCGATCCTTCTATTGTAAAAGATTGAATGGTTCTAACCTTTAACATCTCCAAAGGATGTTCCCAATCTGAGATCACAACACTATCCCCAACTTTAAAGTTGATATCAATATCAAACCCGGGAATATGAAGTTCTGATTTATCTTCAGATAAGATTTTCTTTGTGGCATATGCCTGATGGTATCTGTTACCCTCTGTGCCTCTACGTGGAGTCAAAGACCCATATTTTCTCATCAAAGGATACTGAGGGGTATCTCGTGGAGTATTGGTATGTAAATTACAGAATATTCGATATACTGGTGGAATATACATATCCTCCATCTTCACCAAACGTTTTGAGCTATTCTGAAGTCGAACACTATGGATTTCTGGCTGGTCAGTATCAACATCTTTAAACTCACCAATAAGAACTCCATCCCTTGTATCCGAAAATCCACAGAAAACAACTTTTGATCCAACGCATAGAGGATTCGAGGAACTGTTATGTATATCAAGGAGATAAACCTCTTCATCCTTCCCAACCTCAACTCCATCTATGTTAATTAGGTTATCAGTAAATCGAGAAAATTTTAAGTTCTCAAGAAGATAGTAATCAGTTTGATTACATTGTACCTCAATTTTACCATCTCTACCTTGTCGTATTTTTGATACTTTACGATACGCATTTTCTGGATAACTTAATACCAGAATATCTCCAACTGACACTTCTTGGTCTTGAACTGTTACATATTTCAGTCGCTTCTCTCCAAGAAGTTGTTTCTCAAATTGTTTTTCTGTTGATGCAGTAAGATTTACTTCTTTGATATTACCCTCATCATCTTCAAGATTGACAGAAACAGGACGGCAAAGTCGTTTACCAGAAAACGAGTGAACATAGTAAGGTTTCTTTTGGTATTCTACTTCATCCCCAATCGCCAGCGTCGCACTACCCACGATAACCGATTCAGTCACATTATGATAAAACATAGGGTCATCTTTTGAAGGAACTCGTTTTGTAAAAATGCTTCTCAACGAGTCAAAACTTAATGCCACACCTGTACCATATCTTCGATCTCTTTCAATAACATCCTTAATTGCATCTATCAAGATCTTTGGTTCTTTAATCCAAGGCACTGAATAGATAAACATTGGATCCTGAATTGTATGATATTGCCACGTTAACCAGTCGGATACAAAAGGTATTTTATCATATGAAGTATATCTTGAGGCATAATCTGTATTAAAGGCATTTACCCAGAATTTCTCAAGAGCAACATTTGCCGCTTCAAATGGATTCTTTGTATGTCCATCTTGAGGATTCGAGCCAAGACATAGTGCCCCACCACTACCGATATTTGGAAGATTTGGTTTAAGAAGATAATCTTCTAAAGAGGTTAATGGGTGTAATCTGTAATATGGATGAGCTGATACTAATGAACCTCCATCCATAAACATCACATATACAATGTAAGGAAATGCAAGCCGAAATTTGTATGGTATTTTTTTATTCTCCTCTAACCAGTTTTCATACCCATACTCTTTCAAATGTCCAGTGATTTTGAGCTTCTCTATTGTTCCAACCATATCCATCTCAACATTAACGGTCCGAACTCTTGGAGATTCCTCAATAACAAGGAGTAAACCTTGACGACCCACACGTTCAACATATCGAGTATTTTGTGGCAAAATCATTCCTGCTTGATTTGTTGCCTCTCCAAATCTTTGATTAAACTCATCCATCTTTATTATTCGTCTTCTCCGATATGGAGTAAACGTAGGATCATTCCCTTCTCGTTCAGCGCTTATCACAAGACTCGCGTAATAATCGTTTAACACGATTTCTTCCATCATAATTCGATCTCCTTTCGAAATCACTCACCTCTAACATATTTGAGCTTTTCCGCAAACATCCTTACAATCTTATTGGCTCTATCATCCTTGACTTCCCATGAATTGATTCTTTTCAAGGGTTTTCTCGGACCTGTAGGACTTGCAACAAATCTTGCGTAAAAGCACACTATATATTTTTCAGCCTCCTCTCGTTCAAGAGTCAGAAAGAACTCTTCTTTGTCCGTTGTCCTGGCTTCAAGTGATAGGAAAATATTCGGACCTTCAGGACCAGTATACTCTTCTTTGCCTCTTTCTTCGTCTGTTATTTGATCACAAAGCTTCTTAACTTTTTGATCAAGTTCTTTATCTTCAATCTCTGACAACAGTTGCTCTAATATTCCCATCATCGCTCCCTTCATCTCGATAATCTGTATCAACTAATTGTCTCATGGTAGTAAGCATTCTGTCTAAAAACGCACCCTTATCAAGTATATGTTTATTGTGGTTTATTTCTGATTGAAGAAAATTGGCTGTATTCATCAAGAATGTCATGAGATCATCAGATTCATCTACTGGCATTGCATCACTAACCATATAACCTTCACTACCGTTTATTTCAAGCATGTCAAACTGCTCTTTTATCTCACCAGTGAATTGTAAATTAGTGATACGTAAAATACACCTTGATGTGTTTAACCATAATTTTCCTTCTTTTGGGTCCACTTCTAAGGATGCGATGGCTAAGTCTTTTCTAACCATGCATTATACTCCTTTCTCGTTCTCTTTTCATATTCTGCAACCACTTTCTTGCTGTATAACGTTCTCCATCCTCATATCTTTGAATTTGATCCCTCACTTGTTCTATTGTTAGTGGTGTAAAATTATGCATGTCCACTCCAACATTCAGACAATTTCGCTGCATGTAAAATAGAGTATGTATATGCCCACAAAGAAACCACTTGTTTGTCCAGACTTGAGACAGAGCAGGATCATGTACGAGAATAAAATCTTCAAGTTCAAAATATGGTGCATGAACTGACCAGAATCCCATGTCTATCCAAAACCATGGGTCTTTTACATCATGGTTTCCCATAATCAGATGTTTTCGGCCTTTCAACTTACTGACATATCCTTCAATAGTTCCGCGATGTCTTTTTGTCATCATGGAGAAATCCCCAAGAATGTATACATCATCATTATCACCAACTACTTTGTTATGATTTCTGATGATCGCGCTATCCATATGTCTAATTTGTGTAAAAGGTCGATCGCAACTTTCAATAATACCATGATGTCCTAAATGGTAATCTGCTGTTACGAATTTCATTTTCACCTCGGTGGTTGTATTCTAAACCTCTTTCGATCAACTTGATTTTCTTCACCTGTCTCTAACCATTGAACTTGTTTAAACGGCACACTACGCCAATCTTGCTTCTCGAGATCATATACGTTAATAATCCCATGTTTGTTCAATCGTGTAAGAATCTTTGCCACGTTTACATCTTTCGGTCGTTTAGACAATGGAACATGATTAAAATTAAGAGTACATTTCATTGTCCTCTCTGTTCCATCTTTCTTCACAAACTTTATGGTGACACGATCTTCCTCCTTTACCTTTGAAAAGAACGCAGTTGCGCTCGTTATTACATCATCAGGTGTTGCCATCTTTCCGTTCCTCCCCCATTTTTATAACTCCGTCACGTTTTACACATATAATCTTAGTGAGTATTGATTCTGCAACTTTACAATCGTCAGTATAAGCGTAATCGCCCATTGGGTCACCACCATCCCAACCATCACCAGAAAAATCTACTGGTTGTTGAGAATAGTATAATTCTCCCTCTCCATCACCAACCAGACAATGTTCACAAACTTGTGTATATAAATTACGGAGTTTGTTAAATGTAATCTTTTGTTTAGCCCTTATTGTAACAGGACCAGTAGCTTGCATTATAACTTGAGTTACCGGTTCAATTTTAGAAAGTGTCGAACCAACCCTCCTTGTAGCCTTGGTTAAGTTCACTAAAACAACACCATCGTTATCCGGCCAGTCCTCATCGAAATTTTCAATCAACAACTCTACTGTTATCTCTTCTGTACCAATTGATAGAAATGATTTTGGGATAGCAGTAGGCCAAAATTTTTCCACCCACATAAATAAATCATCATGGGGAATACCCATAACAAACCCAGATGCATATGCTGATATTACAAAACTGGTACTGGATGAATTCGTCACCTCACTCGACTTGTATTTCATCGATTTTGCTCCGTTACTACGATAAAATCAGATTCATCTATCCGAATATGACGGCCACGATAATCCATTGTACAACCAACAATATCTCCGGAAATTTCACCATGATTATCACCAAATCCAACTTTTATAACCGAAGTGAGTCCTCGCTCCTTTCCCTTTTGTAAAAGGTGAAGAGTACTTATTGCCTTTCGGAGAGCTTCCTTTTCCCAATCAAATGTGACATCTCCAGATTTGTCTTCTTCTGCTGATTCTCGGATTTGGTTTTTCCACGATGCTGCATCTTCCTCCAAACCTTTGATGGCTTCATCTATCGTTTTGATTTCTGGTCTTAACCATAACTGCTCTGGATTAGATTTAATTGCTCCATCTAACGCTTGAATAACATCCCATACATCAATAGTGGATTTTCCGCCCTCCCAGTAGTCATTTTCTAAACTAAAATGGTCTTCATATTTGAGCATTGCTTTATACAGACCAATGTGGTTTCCTGCAAATGCCATCAAGAATGAAGTTGATGAAGAATTCGTGACTTCACTCACTTTATATTTCATTTTCTCCTCTCGGTGTGCACTAATTCACGATACAAATGACTTTGTTTCATGAGTATTTGGGACATTAACATACAGGTCCAGTTGCATCCTCGACAATAACGTTCCTTATCCCGTTTGAGATGCTCCTTAAGAATAGGATTTAATCCAGTTGGGGTAAATGCGTCGATTGCTTTTAACGTCGGAGTTGCTGTTCCTCGAATCCTCAAACACAACCTCACAGTACCATCAGCATCAATGGTCATATTATGAACATTACGTTCAATTTCACAATCCATATCTGCTGGAAGAATTTTCCACATTGCCGGCAAGAGTTTGTCCGCCATATGAACATCCAATTTGTCATCGATGATTTTATCAAATTGAATGCTCAGTTCATCAGATCTATGAACCAACTGACTCTCATCACTAACATTTGAGAAGTCATAGTAAGGACTCTTTGCAATATCCACAAATGTGATGTCGCTACTAATCTCATTTTCAGTCAGCAAAGAGACTAGTTTGTGGAGATAAGGAACTGACTCATTGTCAACAGTGATTTCCGCTACTGGGTCTTTTACATAATCCGATCCAAATAGTTTCTTTAAAGCTACCAGTTTTGCATAACCAGCAAGACTTTTGTCCAAACGATAAGGATCAACGTTTGCCGGATCCATTACAATAACTGGGTCCACTGATGCTGTATAGCCATTAATGTATTCCACATCATCCATTAACGCATCAAGCAATGGCTGAATCTCTTCAGTATTATTTGAGATGATTGTATAATGAATGTCATTATCATTACAGAAATTCACAATCTTAGCCAAATCTTTTCTTAGAAGCGGTTCGCCGCCATATAAGATATTGAAAACATTCGGATTATGCTCCTTCAATTTACCAAGAACCTCAATCACATATTCTGTTGACATCTCATGTTGATGATAGTGTTTCATTTGAGGATACTTTTCTGGCATATGTTTGTAATTTCGAACGAGGGCACAGTAAGAACATCTCAAATTACAACGCCTGGTGAGCAACCAACTAACAATCTGAATTTTATCCATATTTTCTCCTTCACTTGAATATCAACCATAACACCAACGCCCAAAACGGGATTGAAAGAATAATCCCGTTTGCTATCCCAATGACTACTCTATGACATGGGTACTTAGCTCGTAAAAACATATCGTCACCCCCTGAAGCTTAAAACCTCATCTGCTTCAATCTGATCTATATGACGATGTGAAATGACACCAACCCATTTGTTCTTTGATACCATTTTAATGAGATTTGCAACAAACCCAATGTTTTCATCATCAAGAGCATCGAATATCTCATCAAAGAGCAAGAGATTAAATTCCACATCTTGAATCATACTTTGCAAATCACATAAAGTGAGGATAGTACCAATATCAACAATTCGCTCTTGTCCTCCTGACAACTTGATTCTTGCATCCGCATGAGTTGTATTATCAAATACATCAACCGATATTTTATCTCTAAACTCACCAGCCTTGGTTGCTTTCAATGTATCAAATGTTACAGAGTATCTCCCATTTGACAACTGATACATATATGCAGCAATTTTATCATTCATAAATGGAATTGCTTCATCTATCAACATCGACTGTATTCCAGATGGAGAAAACCCACCCTTCCAGAATTTGAGCATTGTATTTTCTCGATCCAAGCCTACACGAGAGTCCGTTAATGATTGAACCTGGACTTTTAATTCTTCTAACTTTATTTCTAAAGATTCTATCAGCGTTTTATTAAACTCTTGTTTCTTAAGATTCGCTGCAGATTCTTGATTGGTTGCAAGCTCTACTTTCACAGCTTGTAATTCATCATGCTTGATGTTTCTTTCATTTACTATCTTTTGTAACTGATCTCTCTGATCTGTCAGGGAAATTATCTGAGCTCCAAGGTTTACTTCCTTGTCCTTCATTGTCCTTTCCCAGTCAGCTTCAGCTTCTTTCACCATCGTGGCTAATTTTCCATGAGCTGCTGTTAAACGCTCTTGAATGCCAACCAACATGTTTGTTTCGTCTTCATTATTAAGCTCATACTCTTCATCTCGATCTGACTCAAGTTTTTGTTTCTTTGTTTCTAAAAGTTCTATCTCCAACGTAGATCGCTTATGAGCCTCTTCATTTGTTTCTATTGCCGTTTTAGTCGCAAGTATTTTTCTTTGAATTTGGTTTATTTTTTCATCAATATGACCAACACATTCTTTTGTAATTTTCTGGTGACATGTTGGACATACTATCATTTTTGGATCGATCCTCAAATCACTTATTTGAGTTTCAAACCCTTTAATATCACTATACTGGGAAGCTGTTACAACTTCCAGTTCATGACGATCTGAAGTGATAAGGGATATTTGAGATTCAATATCTCTAATCTTTTCCCCAAATCGGCTTGTAATTTCCTCCTGCTTCTTTTGATTAGACTGAATAATTTCTCTTTTCGCCTGCTCAGCATCCTTATCCATACCAGCTTTTGTTGCTTCAGCTCTGGTTTGAATCTTTTGTTTCTGATCATTCAGCTCAGCAACAAGAGATGCATACTCCCTTGATGCTTCAGTTAGTAACTCAGAAATAGTTTGTAACTGAGCTTCAGCAATTGCTGTATTTTCTAAATTCCTCTCAAGGTCAGAAACTTTAGTCTGAAGCATCGAGTTGATAATTTGGAGATCTTTTAGTTCCTTCTCCTGTGTCTCATAATATTTTCTTTCTTCTTCCTTCTGAGCTTCGATTTGAGCCGCAGTTGTTGTAATCAAACTAGTTTGCACAGAAATTTGATTAACAGTTCTTTGTATTAAGTCATCAACTGCTTTGAAACGATCCGCTGCTTCTTTGTAATACAAAACATAATCATCAAGTTTCAGTATTCTTCTGAAAATTTCCTTCTGTTCTGAATCAGTTAAATCGGTAAAGAAGGTTTTTACTTTCTGTCCGAATAGTAGAGTATTAGTGAACAGTTTATAAGGCACAAGAAGATTTTCAATTTCAGGAACAACCTCTTTATGACCTTTATGAGTCACAACATCATTCTTTTTGAGAGTTACCGTATTACCAAGTCTTGTATACTTTACATATCTATCAACACGGTATGTGTCATCTCCTATTAGAAATTCAACCCACACATGACAATTTTTTCGTGTTTTGTCATTTAAAACATCTTCTCCTCTACCCTTCTCACATTGTCCATATAACGCGTAAGGTAAAGCTTGAAACATTGAAGTTTTTCCGGAACCATTTGGACCAGTAACCAACACAAGTTGTCCGTTTACCATGGTGATCTCAACGGGGTCAATATGATTACAGAAGTTCTTCATTCCAATCTTTTGGAAGAAAACTTGTTTCATTTTATTCTCCCCATATATCGTCGCCATAAACTTGTTTTAATAGTTCAAATTCTTTTGGTTTGAGTGCCTTCATTTTTTTCAAAGTTTTGACTCCGAATGTTTTAAATAACTCTTTTCTGAGTTCTCTTTTGGACATCGAGTTTCGAATTGATTGTACTAGAGCTTTTACATATCTCCGACAGTTAGCGTAATCTTTAATATCCAACAACAGCATCGTAACCGTTGGAATATTCATATAAATCATTTTTTGTTTCTTTAGATCCTCTTCTGTCTTTGGGAGACCTTTATTCATATCTTGTCCTAGATCAACATTAGCCATTAACTTTTCCTCTCTCTAAAATAGTAATCAATTGCCCCACTGATATGATACAATGGACCAGCCAATATCAGTAGAAAGTAATAATCAGGTTTTAGTTCTTTGTTTTTCCGATAATCCGAAATTCCGACCGTTACAGAAGTTGTTATACCGATACCAAGCCACAAGATGATGAGTAAGATGTACATTCTGTTTCTCCTCCCGTCACTGTGCTGATAATATCTAAGCCGCATTTGAGGTATTCTTCTCTATCCTCTTCTGGAATTTCTTGTATTTCCATATAGCGGCGTAATTTATCAGCAGTTGACATGCTCGAGTCTATTCCTCTATTTGTTATATCCTTTTCTACCTTGTCAACAACTCTAAAATTTTCTCGCAAATCTTCAACATCCACATCGTTTGATACTCTATGAATGTTTACTGCATGTCCTTCTTCCTTTAGTTTCAAAGCTTCAATAACTTGTTCATCTTTGTTTTCTGAGGTAATCTCGATAACGTAATGTTTCTTATATCCCGAAGTTGGAATAGATTGAACTTTATCCGTCTCCGTATCCATTACAATAAATCGTTTTTCCTCATGTTTCTCACCCCAATCCAATTGTATGATTGAACCAGGTATAATAACATTTCCTAGCTCTTGGGGAGCATGGTAATGTCCGATTATGCACCGCTTATAGCTCCGCAGGTCGCCGATCCCGATGTCTGATATAATAGATATACCACTGTTTAATTGTGCCTCGTTTAAACCGAAATGAGACACTAACACGTCAGCAGCATTCTCTTTTATTGTTTTTACCATCGTCTTTGCATGCCACGGAACAAAGAGTACATTTTCGATTTGTTTTGGTGTGTGAATCATATCCACATTTGGTTCTACGTCCAAACATTTTAGAGCTGACACACCTTCACCAGACTTTGAAGACATATCATGATTTCCATCAATTGAAATAAATTCAACTTTATCACGATAATCTCTTACATAATCTAATAACATAGATTGTGCAAGAGCATGTATCACACTTTTTGTATGAAACGTGTCTCCAGCAATAACAATTTTTGGAATTTTCTGAGCAATCGCATATTCTGCAATATTTCTCAGGACTAAGTCTAGAAAATACAATCTCTCAGGCACCCCCTGTAAAATTGGATCTTGAGAATACATTGAGAGATGTAAATCTGCTATACTAATAAATTTCATATTGTGTCTCCGTCTTTCGATCCCCAACCACCATGTCGAATACCCCAATTCCCTTCTTTAATATTTTTAACACCGTCTTGAATAGTTGAATGTCCAATATTAATCAACTGTCCTCCTCCGAGACAAGAATCCCATTCATCAATAATCAGATCTAACTCTTGTAAAATGGACATCAAAGCTCTATCACTTTGATACATAGATTCATCATAAACTGATGATGAAACATATTCTTGAGCCATTTCGAACCTTTCAACAACCAATTTTGAAAGTGGATCGATAGCACCATCATAATGTTTAGATTGGTCTTCATAATCCTTATGTATCTGTTCTGGAATTAAATGAAGAAATTTCCTAATATCAAGGTTTGGTGGAATGTACACCATAAATGAGGTTGAAGAACTATTTGTCACCTCGCTTGCTTTGTACTTCATGTTTCCTCACTGATATCATTCTTTACCCCCGCAGAATGTTAATAGCAACCTTTTCATCAACTGGATGGAGATTATGTGCTTGATCAACGACTATATACTGTACTTTCCATCCCTTGTCATTGTAATATTGATTGCGTCCAAAATATGTATTTGATATTTCAGGACAACCAATATCGACCATATCGACCACTATTGGATCCTGTTTACCTGGATGTTTACGATTAATTCTACCAACCATCTGATGGATATTTTTGATTGGTGAGGTTAACACACAAACATCTTTCCAAGGAGCATCAATACCATCTCGACACTTACCTGGAGTTGAAAAGGTTAAATTTTCTTCCAATGCTTCCAATGGGCAACCAGCAGTAAACATTGCTTTACTCTCATGTTCAATTGCATCAGAAACTAATCCCAAAAGATTGAGTCTTTCTGCAACATATAATACGTGACGTGAGCGAAACTTTTCAAGTATTGAGTTGCTAATTCCCAACACCATTTTAGAATTCTTTATCAGATTGAGATACCTACTCCTTTGGAATTGACCCTCCCATCTAAGATATTTATATCTTTTTGGAATATCTATACCAAAATCAAATAATAAGACTGTAACTCTTGCTGGCATCGTGTCTGATGTGTCTTCGTCACTGTATGTCTTACCAAGATGGTAATCTATGATGTCTGTATTCCCATCCCATCTATATGGCGTTGCACTCAAACCCCAAACTACTTTAGCTGGAATATGAATAGATGCTTCTGAAAATGTGGGCGCTCCAATTGTAGTATGAACTTCATCTCCAATAAAGATCCCAATGTTTGCTTTATCCAGAGCAATCAAAAATTCCATCCGTTTTCGTTTTAGGATTGATAGGATTAATTGGTTTGTTGCAATGATAATTGGTTTCTTTAAATCTTCCTCAAACTTTGTCGAGGAAAGTATGGCAATATCACTCTCATTCAAATTCGAATGTTCAACAACTCTGTTTCTCCATTGCTTCACCAAACCGTCTCGGTGAACGAGAACAATAGTTTTCTTTTTTCTCTCAGCAATCATATAGATACTAATCACTGTTTTACCCATTCCAGGATTTAATTCAACAATGCCGCTATCATATTTTAGCATATGTTTGATCGCATTTTCCTGGGTCACATTTCTTGGTGTTATGCTATGTTCAATCTCAATATCTTCCCCTTCATGTGATATGTCTTTGATCTTACAATTGACATACTCATGAACAGGGAAGAATCTTGGAATGGTTAGATATTTGTCCGTCTCTATGAAGAATTTTTGAATGACGTAATCTGGAGTGTTATATTGCCTTGCTCTCCTATATAAGTGCGCTCTAATTTTTTGATAGAACGTCTCATTTTGAAACGATGTAGGAATTGCAATGCCAGATCTTCTCGTCAGTTCAATCATATGTTACTCCGAATACTCCGCCATACCGTCGTCGTTTTCCCAGATTCTCACGAAATCCAAAACCAGCTTCGGGTTATAACTCTGAAACTCAGTGCTAATATGTTGAAATAGATACCTCGCTAGAACCTCAGCCGTTGGGTCTACATTCGCATCATCATAACATTCCAAAATAATTGTTCGAACTCCAAATTGGTGTGCAAACTTTCGAAATTCCTTATCACTGTTATTAATCAATACAGCGTGATCGAAACGTTCCAGAATTGCACTAACAATAGTCTTAATATCATGAAAATCTACAACCATATCATTCAGATTTAACTCAGAACACGAAATCTGAATTTCACACCGGATGTTATGTCCATGAATATTTTTACATAAACCTGCGTGTTTACTCAATCGGTGTCCGATAGGTAGTTTAAAGATTTTTCTTACTCGATAAACTGGCATCTATTTTCCTCCATCACATGGAATTGGGTTCAAATCACCCCAGCCATCATCGTGGCCAAGATAAAACTTTCTATTACCAACATAGAGAACACTCTCTCCATCCTGGCATTGAGTTGCTAATACACCTTTGAGTTGATAACATGGAAAAGATTTGATATCTCCGTAGCTATCTTTCTCACCGAAATAAAACTTCTCTTTATTAATGAAAACAACCGACCTCCCGTCTCCATAACCGTCACCATGTTCACATTCTATAATTGCTCCACCAGACACTGTTTTCGATTCAGGTCTTTTCTCATTTAGTTTAGTTGTGATCTTAATGGAAACATGACCATCCTCAGATGTAACATTGAGGATTTCTTTAATGTTAGCAACACCTTCTTTGAGTTCTTCTTTGTTGTCCTTTATCGTTCCTAACACAAAACTTAACAAAGCACCAATGATCACAATTGCCATCAATAATTCGAATAACGTAAATCCCTTCTTCCCGTTCATAACAATTCCTTTCCCGCCTTACTATATTGATCCAAGACGAAATTAGTAATATTTGTTAAACTTTCTTGTATTTCTGTTACCTTTTCTTGGAGCTTGGTGGTATCCGTATCGAGAGTCAATAACTTTTGAATGGGATACTTGGAAAGAATTTCCTTAACCACATCTTGAGCAACTTTAGATTGATCTGAAATTAATTTGACCTTCTTTTCTAAAGAATAACTTCCAAATGTGGCTGTTGCCTGCATCATCAATGCTAATGGATCTCGAATTGCTGCTAACGCGTTTAACTCTACAATAGCACTCTGTGTCTTTCCAATTTCATGGTTTAACATGGTCTTATTGACTTCTGTATACATTTTAAACGTATTCATTAACATTTCATCAACAGAGACAACCCTTGTCTGATTGTTAATGTCAGTCATTGTTATTTCAAATGTTACAGAACTGCTTGTAGCAGCTTGAATAGCTTTGAGACAAGATCGGTATATCTTATCTCGATTTCTTTGTTTTAAAACACTGAAAACAATTTCCGTCCCAACATTTTTACCAGAAGAATCAATAAAACCAATATCTTGATTGTCTAGCAATTTTTTGATGGTTGGTTTGTTTAGAATTGCCTCAAATCTACGACCGGGCGGCCAAGATTTTACAATAACCTTGCATAAAGCTGCGTTTGCCTTGATAACTCCTTTCATGGATATTGAAGCTTTTCCAGTGGTTAATAACGACTCCAATGCTGCTTGATCTGCAGTTATTTGACAATTGGATCTTGGCGTAATAGTAGGTTTTGTTTTTCTGATTCCGAGGAGCCACAAAAGTCGCTTCTGTAAATCAGCAATGAAATATGTAGGAATTACCGTCCGAAATCCAAATCCAATTCCCTGTGAAAAATCATGACCAATAAGACATACTGGAAACATAGTAGGGAGATAAAGAGGTTCTTTATCATCTTTGGATTCACTATCAACCCAAGGAACATGCTTGACATACTTAAACATCAGTTCATATGTTCTTGGATTAAGTTTACATTCTGTGTATCTCATAGCCGCAGGTGGAGATGGTTCTATTCCAATATTACTTCCAAAGTTTCCTTGTTTTTCTAAGAATCCTTGGTTTGCCAACTGGACAATAGTTCCATATGTCGTGCTGTGTGGATGGAACCTGGCGATACAAGTTCCATCCACCCTTGGACATTTTGCAAACTTCTCTCTTGCGACCAGATAAGCAGACAGTAATACCCTACGTTCAACTGGTTTTAACCCATCCAGATCTAATGGAAACGACCTGAAAGAATTGATATAGTCTCCGTATGCTTTATACAACTTCGGTATTAACTGGTCCATCTGATTCTCCTTGATGTCGTTTAACAGCGTCCGTTTGTAATTTACGCAATTTTTGTTCTTCTTTACGTTTGGCTTGTTTTTCCACCTTTCTTTTATGCTTCTCCTGTTTACGCAGCCTGTTGAACTCTGATCTTTTCTCCGCCTTATATCTCTGAGCTGACGGACGACTCGCATTCTTTCCCTGCTTCTTTGCCATGTGTTCCTCCATGAACATGATATCTTAAAATCCAAAAGAAAGTGTAGAGTTGATAGTCGTTATATAACTCAATGGTGAACTACCTTTGATTCTCCGAATAAGGACCATACACCCACTCAGCTGAAAATCCTTCACAGTATACTTTGTTGATTTTTGCATCTGGTTTAAACAATCCATGAAAATCAATACCTAATTCGACCCTGATCGGAGCACGAACAGACAATTTCCAATCATGAAAATTATATCGTGCAATAAATAGAAAGTCATTCCATTGTAACTCAAAAACGGGAAGAGTCACTGACTTTGACGTGTGGGTACTAATGACCATAACTCCTTCGCGAGTTCCCCTGAATTCTTCTGATGATCTAGCGAGAATGCTCGGAAGAGTATCTCTGAACATTTTAATTTGAGGCCACAACCCGTCTTTATAAATGAGATCTTCTCTTGGTTGGTTTTTATTATACCAATCTTGAATTTTCTCGTACATTTCAAATCACCCATGTCCCCTCAAGCAATTTTCGCTTTTGTGCTGCGTCAGCAAATAACTTTGACATTTTTTCGATATTCGACGTCATTGTTACTGGAACAAGTTTCCTCTTCTTTTCATTGATTGCAACTTCACCGAGCTGGTCTGGATTTAATTCACCCAAACCTTTAAGTCGGATGATAGGGCGTTTTTGATCTCTCGCCGCTTGTATTTCTTCTTTCGTCCATAACGGCACAAAATTGTTTTTCTCATTGATTGCATATAGCGGTGTTTCAACCAGATAATAATGTCCGCCTAAAATAATCTCAGGAACTAACGTTGCAAGAATCAAAGTTGCCAAACAAAATATATGACCACCATCAGCATCAGCATCAACGGCGCTTATTATCTTGTCATACTTTAATCTTGAGATATCAAAGTCCGGACCCACTCCAGTCCCAAGAGCCATTATCATTTCATAAACTTCTTTGTTTTTGATAATGTCTTTCGCATTTACCACATTTGGAATCTTACCTTTTAGTGGTAATATTGCATGTTTCCTTGGATCTCTACATTCAACAAAACCGCCTCCAGCAGAGTCACCCTCAACGATAAATAGTTCACCTTGTGCAGATGTGCAATCTCGTAATTTGGTAAACTTTGTAGCGGCTCGTTTACCATTTGTCATCACTTTGACTTTTCTTGAATCAAGCCGTGCTCGATATTCAGCAAATCTCTCAAGAAGAGTAGTTAATTGCTCAGGATTGGCTGTAAAATGTGCCTCAATTTTTGTTTTCAATTGAGCCACAAACTTGTCCAGCGATACTTTTCTGTTAGTCAGTTTATCCTTGGTTTGCCCTGAAAACTTTGGCTCTATTAAACTGAGCATCAAATATGCTCTAAGACCCATAAGACAATCCGGTGGTTGAAAATTAAACCCTAATTTCTTACCTTTTGTAATGAAGAAATCTCTGAGAATCTCGTAGAGGGCATTAACATGTGTTCCCCCGCTATCAACAGGTAAAAGATTGACTGATGACAATACTCTTGGTGATACACTTCCGTTAGTCGCATATGTCAACATAGCATGGAAAGCTTCAGGTCTTTCCACTGCAGAAAACTTCATTAGACCAACGTGTTGTTCTCCGTCATGTAACACGTGATCCGTAAAATGCTCATCAAGCGTAAGTCTAAAAAGTTCTCTTTTGTTGTCGACATTTAAGATAAACGTCATGTTTTTGCTGAGTTCAGCTGAAGCAGTGCATAGTCGTCTCTTAATCCGTTTAACATCGGGTACGAGATTCTCAAAGATTTTCTTGGAAGGCTTGAATTGAATTTTTGTTGAAAAGGGTTTTTTGTCGGTGTAAGGTTTTATTGATTTGGTTTTGAGTTTGCCTTTCTCAAACCGAAAAACTCCATGTTTTTTGTTTCTGTAAACTTCCACTATGTAAAAATCACTCAGAGCGTTCAAGGCCACAAGACCCACTCCGTGGAGTCCCGATGCAATCTCATAAGCAGTTTTCTTATCTTGAAATTTTGCTCCAGAAAACAACTTATTTGATATAGTTATTGGTGTGTTATTGCTTAATGGAATTCCTCTACCATTATCTAATACAGCACAAACATTTGTTTTTGTATCGATGTTTATTGCTATGATAGATACATGACCACCTTGTGCCTCGTCTAAAGCATTATCAAGAGCTTCTTCCACAAGATGGGTTGGTCGTTCAGTATCTCCAATATACATCGAGGGGTTTAATTGTACGTGTTCCATCTCTTTCAAAACACGTACATCTTTTGCTGAATATTTAGGCATATTTAAACCTCCATCCTCTATGTGTTTCTTGTTGTCCATGCAAACAACGCAAGATCATTTCAGAACTAAGCTTATGCTCTTCTGCAAAATCTAAAGCAACTCTCGCTCGTTTTTGAACTCCTGTTTCATGAATTGCTATAAACGGCTTACAACGATCAGAATTTCGAACTTGCTCTGCTCTTGTTGCCCATCTACAGTTTGATGGCTCATAATCCCCATCATTATCAATCCTATCAAGAGTGGTCTCATTTAATCCATGTTCTTCAACGTGTCTTACATATTCTTCATACATATCAGCATGGAAATTCTTAAACCCATCTTGTGGATCTAACCACCGATCACAAACTTGAATACCTTTCTTAAGATATCTTTGATAACGTTGACATCTTCCTCTCATTTCTTCCCATCTACGATAAAATGGTGTGTCAACATTCTCTCCGTTCTTGTATTTGGTATTTCTTTCAATCCATTTTTCTGATTTAAGACAGCCACAACTTTTAGATGCGCCAGATTTAAGACCATCAGATCGTATAGATCGAACAGTACCGCAATCACAACGACATATATAGTAACTTTTGTTGTGGCTGTCTTTGCGAATTACATACCACCTGTTAAACTTTTGATCTGTTAAATCTCTCATATCCTCACTATGTATCCAGTTTTATTGATCTGGGTAATTGATCCGTCCTTCTGCACGACCCATATTATTTTCTTAGGCAGTAACTGCCTTGGGATATTGTTTATGTTATCACAACCTCCATCTGTGAAAGCTAATACCACATCAGGTTTTAACTCACGTGCTCGCATAAGTCCAGGAGACAAAGTTGTCCCACCTCTACCCTTTACTTCAAAGTCAATATCTCGAACCTTCTTACACACATATTCTTTTTGAACTTGCGTGTCATTTTCAATAACCGTCGTTTTACAATGACGATCATTTTCAATTATGTTCTTGATTCCTTTCAAACCTTCTTTGATGTCATCAGGTGACATACTACCGGATGTATCAATCAAAACCACAATATCAAATGTGAAATCTCGAGTTCGACCTGGGAATGGAGATATTTGAGGGAGATTTTGTTCTCCGATTGCAAACACATAAGTCCGTTTACGATTAATTCTGGTAAAAGATCTCTTGAATTTACTCAACCTGGAACCCCTTACCAGCTTTCTAATAACTTGATAATATGGAACTTTTGGTGGAGAGAGTGCTCTGTCTATTAAATCCTTTATATATCCAGGCAACTCACCCCTTTTCTTTCGAAAATTCTTCAACGAATCTTTGATAATGTCCTGAACATACCCTTCCATCTTTCTAGATAAGGCACTTACATCAGAAACTTGACTCGTCACTTTACCCCAAGAACCATGATCATCAATTTCATCATAATCCTCACCGCCACCACCGAATTGCATCTTCCCGCCACCCATTTGCTTCATTTGTTCTCTTACTTCATTCAGCAAATTATGGTAGTAGTGTTCAGTTGATTTACCATCTTCCATATCATAAATGTCTGGAAAACAACCTGCCCACGGTTTCCCACCAATCATACATTCTCTTGGCATTTTAATGATAGGATTAACAGCACAATCAGCTGCTGTATTCCAGATTCTCGATTTAACGAACTTCGCTTCTGGCATGACCTCATTTGCCAAAATTCTGAGCAGTCTAGATATATGTTGGTTTAAAATATGCATACCTTCATGCTCAAGAACCTTCTTTATTACGTCATCCTCAGTATCTTTCATTATACCTGGATGAAAAAGAAGTGTTATAGTTCCATCCCTCTCCGGACCAACACCCATTACTGAAGGAATGTTTTCTGAAGCAATTCGACGGACCCTACTAAACAAATAACCCCAATAGCTATGACCCAAGGCCATTTTTGCTATCAGTTTTTTAAGTCGTTCATTTTGATCCATCATCACTCTCCCTCATTATTCGTTTTCCCGGCCAACTTTCACAATTGCCTCGTAAAACATAATTTTATACTCAGGAATTTTTAGCATTGCTGAGTGTAGCCTGGTAACGTACTTGAACTCGGGTGTCTTGCGATCCAAACTATCAATATCTGTAACATAGATCGCAGCAGTATCGATGGGTAAATCAACCAGAAATTGAGCTACGTTTTGCTTTTCTTTCTGCTCATATTCCGGTCGAGACGTAGTCATGTAAGTCAAAAAGGACATCATTACCTCACCAAGGGACGCATTGTCGTTCTCTTGTTTAAATGCCAAGATTTTTGGTCGTACCTTAGCATAATCAAAGAAGATATCCTTTGGGTTAATCCCCTTACCTTCTTTTAGAAATGACATAAAATTACTTGTCATTGAGACATTGAGCAACCCAGACGAAAGAGATTCAATTTCTGGAAAGTGAGCTTCAATTTTCCCGTTTAACTCAAACTTCCATAGTTGATCCGATAACTTTTCATAGCTTGCTGGATTTGCATAAACAGCTCCAAGTTTTTGTGCATCCCAGTCATAAAGAAAGTCGGGATGAGTTTGAATGAACTCAATAATGACTGGGTGAAACTTTTGTTCAATTGCATAATGTAGAAAATCTGGAGCATTAACTTCAACATAAATGTGCAACTGCCTTCTCAGTCCAGCCGCATCTTCCATTGTGTCCATTTGATATTCTGAATCATCTGGGTTGTCAATAGTAACCACAAACCAATTTTTTGGAAATTCCTGTAAATGAACTTTGTATTCATTCTGAACTTGCCAGAGAAGTTGTTGTAGTGCATGGTCCCCGCGAGAACATTCATCAATTACAAATAAACCATAACTCTCCTTACCTTTTGGGACAAAGTCAGAATATAACATCTTAAATGATGTATTCCCATTATCAACAATAGGGAACGGAATGATAAAATCATCTCTTGAAAGAACAGGAGCCTTTACCATAATCATATCAAACGGGACTTGGAGTTCTTCTGTCAACTCTCTTGCAATTTGTTTAGCAATATCTGTTTTTCCAACCCCAGCGGGTCCAATGATATGAAAACATTGTTTCTGAACATTTCTTCCTTTTTGCCATGCATTTAGGGTTCCTTTTATGTCACCCTTGATCAGACTTTTGATTCTCGAAATACTTAGTACAGAAATGTTTAATCTTTCGAAATATTTTTGTTCCTGTACTTCTTCCTCTTGTTTTTGCGGCATCTTCAATCTCCTTTAATTCCTTTAAGGTGCTCTGAGGCATATCTAAATAATTCAAACTCGCAAGTTGTCTAGCTTTTTCTATATTACCTTCTTTAACAAGCTCATTCACAAGACGTTGGTGTATTTGTTGTCTATGCTCCTCATAAGCACTCCAATCAAAGTTTTTGTCCTCTATGACTAAACTTTCAAAATAAGGTTTCGATTTTTCACACATTTCCCGACATGGAACTGTAACTATACAATCATCACAAGGACATTTCATATAAATCTCCCCTAGTAATTCAATATTCCCGTATTTATATTTAAGCAGTGGGGGACATATAGTCCCCCACTTCAAGGAGGTGAATATGCCTAGAAGCTCAAATCCTCAAAAGAAAAAGGAGCCTCGGATGGCTGTGGTTGTGATTCTTCTGGTTTCGCTTGTTCTCCTCCGGTATTTGCTGTTTCGGTGGGAGTACTATTCTCCGGTATTTGTGTTCCTTCTGGCGCTGCAGCTTGACCATAACCAGAACCTGAGCCTGCAGCACCCTTCGACCAATCCATTTTTTCATTAAATTTTTCAATTGTTTGCTTTGCAATCTTCAATATTTCCAACACATTTTTCTTTGGTATTGCAGCACCTCTTGTTAACGTAAAGACATTCTTCATTCCATATTGGGAACTCGCTTGTCCAACGGTCACACATGTCACATGACGTTTGTTATTCACAACAGCTTTTTCAAACTTCTTACTTTCCTCCGTGGGAGGTTCGAAAACTGGGTCAAGTTCCAACTTACTCATTTCATTCAAATAGTCAGCAACACCTGAATACTTCATCCCCTTGCCTCTTAAAAAGATGAATGTGGGTTTGTTCTCTTCTGAAAGATGAGGTTTACCACCTTCATCACATAGAATGCCGCCCACAATCAGTTGTGCTCTACATGTGTTGCAAAATTCTACGGCTGCTCTTTCTGCAGAGTTCACGCCACATGTACGACCTGTCGTACTCTTCCAAGGTGGTCCACCCTCTTGATATGAAAAACACTCAAGTGTTTCTTTATTATTAGTTCTTGAGGATTTGGACAACACTTGTTTTGTGTGTGTAATAATCATACACACTTTGTCTTTATTGTACTCAACTCCACGAACTTGCAACTTTCCGATTTGCTCTTTGATCTTCAGATGATTTTCTCTTTCAACTCCAGCAATATAAACACTGTGGAAAAATTCATCTTCTGGCTTTACCGGTTCCTTGCTTTCGTGACCTGTTGCATACAACCCTTCATACTCTTCATAACTCATAGTTACTTCCTCCTATCTATTTGGTATCAAACACCAGTTGCAATAACTGTTACTTTCTGGTAATGTTACAATTGAAAATTCTTCGTTAAACCAACACTTCATGTGTTCTTGCATCAACTCACTTGAAGCAAATTTAAAAACTGTCTTATACTCGGGCAACCCGGTAAATTCAGGATCATCGATCGTAGTGATATGAACTCGCCTGACTTTAGAATTTGTATGCTTCCCATTGATTAGTTTTGGATGTGGACAATAGAATATAACAAGTCGTCCATCCACGTTTCGGAAGATCTCATTCTTATACAAGTAAGTTTGTGTATCTTGATCAAAAGCTACCCGATCAGCATTCATGATTCTGTCTATTGAAGTGTGTTGACGACAGTGTTTAAATTTTCCGCTCTTGTCTGCACATACTTTACAACCTTCAGCATTTATCTTATACTTGGTTCCTCCTGCTTTAAATGTCGGGTTTTCAACTTTGGAGAAGTAAGACAATATTCGTCTCTTGTTTAATAAGAACTTCATAATTGTTACTGGGTAAACATCACATTCCAGTCTTTCAATAAACAATTCAACACTCGTTAATTTCATACATCCGCTCCTCTCATAAATTTTCAACAAACAAAACAAAAACGGGGTTGCCTTTTTCCAACTCATGATTTATAGTACAAGATTGTTAGCGCACATTTTTCAGTGCTTCTGCTAACATAATTCTTGATACTATAAATCATGAGTTGGTATAATATCGACAAAGGATAGTTATATCTCAATTTTTGGTGTTTCAACAAAGGAAAAGATAAACACTCTTTTCCGATGAAGAAAAAATTGAGTGTTAACTGAGTCTTAATTGAGTTTTTATTGAGTATAAATTTACAACTATCTTTATCTTAGTAAATAATATATATAGTCTTCTTTACTAAACATAAATTTAGTCAGCAACCACTGTAACTGGTTGAACGTAGTTCATTAAGTCAACAACTATATTTGCTGCTTTAAATGTATTAACTGCGACAGAAATTGCTCTCTTAACTTCAAGAGGCATTCTTGGATCAGTCAAAGTCATATGAAGATTGCCTTGCAAATTGAATACAACCCCATCCCCTGTCTCTTTAACTTCAATCAAATCTGAGCGCATAATTGTTAGATTGATCGTTTGTTTTTTAATTACAATTGTTGTTAATTTTTCTTTGTTAGGTTCTGGTATTGGACTACCCTTCTTAGTTTTCGTTGCGGAAAGATCTGTCATTACTTTAATTCCCCCTCTCTAATTTTCGCTTCGATTAGCATTCTTGATTTCTCAGTAAGGTTTATAAACAAACTAATCATGTCGTCTTTATTATATGTTCTTAAAAATTCTGAAATTATCTGAGGTAAAAAGTGAGTTTCAATCTGTTCATCAATAACAGATATGATTCTATCTGAATTAGATATACAAAAATCTCGTATATCAGTTCTTAAATCAACATTCATAAACTTCCAGATATCAGCTATAAAATCAATATAATCAAACTCGATGAATTTGATAAACTTGAATATTGAAGCAACTTCTTGCGGATCTGGCTCTTCTGGTAAGTAGAGAACAATATCATATACTTCTTCAATTCTATCTACTATTTCTCTAGCCAAGATCCGTCTATCTAATACTGAAAAATCAGTATTTAAAATATTTTGATACATTGATTTAAAATCTGGCGTACCTACTGCGTTTAAAAGTTCAATAAAATCATACCGTTTAAAAGCTATCTCTTCTGGATATTCATCGTAATATTCTTCACTTTCTTCTTCTTCAACAGTTCCTAGTAAAGCTTTTAATCCTTCTTCAGACATGTTAACTCCTTATCTTGTCAAGCACAATGCCGTCATATAACTTGAGAGCAAATCTCTTGCGGGTGATGTTTTCGGAACTCTAAACTCAGCCTTACCCTTCTGTACAATATCTGAAATAATTTCATTTTTTGTCACATGATCATCTGATAACGGACCCATTAATTCAGACAGCAATGTAGTACAATTATATGATATAAAAGCATATGTATCCATTTCACCAAGTCTTTGTCCACCTTCTCTTCTTTTACCAGACGTTGGTTGTTTTGTTTTTCCTGTAACTGGTCCAGTTGATCTTGAATGTGTTTTTTCTTCACTGATATGTTCCAATTTATTCATATACATATAACCAACCGGAACTGGTTTTTTGGTTTTAGTATTATATTCTGGAAGGTTTAAATAATATCCAGTTTTCAACTTCAAGAGTTTTAACACTTGATGAATACTTTGATGAGTTGGAGCTTTAAATGGTGGAATAATTACTGGTACAAAGTTAGTGTTTTGAATTTGCTTCATAAACATTTTAAATTTTGTGTCAGACAATTTAGCAAAATTCTTTAAAAATTCGCCGCTAAATTCCTGTTTATTACTTCCGTCTAGTTTTGGGTATACTTGTCTTAACAAAGTTAATACTTGAGCTTTAGTTTTCATTTGTAAAGCTCGTGAAGCTAAATCTCTTGAAATCAAACCTGTATATAACTCTAAAAGTTGCCCAACATTCATACGTCCAATAATTCCTATTGGATTCATAATATACTCTATTCTCTCACCCCAAGGGGTTCTGGGCATCAACTCGTCCTTCTCAATCAGTCCGATAGTTCCTTTCGCACCATAACGATTTGTTAACTTATCCCCAACACCAATGCGCATTTCTTGTTCAATTTTAAATCTAACTAACACCCCTTTTATTGGAGTTCCTCGAACAGTAATCTTATCTTTCGCAGTTAACCCATGAAATTTTCTTGTTCTACGAATTAGTTTTGTAAGTTCTGGAAATTTATCGTCAGCTACATTTGAAAAAACTTCAATATCAACAATTGTGCCACCTGGACTCTTCTTAATCATCTGTCCACCAGCATAATCTATACTCTCTTCATCTTCATCTATTCCGAGCAATTCCTCCAACTCACCCATGGTCTTTCTAAGAATCGGATTTCCTCTTTCTATTTTTTGGCCAATCTCACAAATAAATAATAATCTATCTTTGTCTGAAATAATTACTTCCTCGAATATACCATGTAATGATGTAAGAGTATCTTCTTTAGCTAATTTATCACTAATAACAACACTATCTTCAAAATTATATCCTTTGTAAGGCATAACTGCTGTTAAAAGAGTTCTACCTAAAGCAATACTACCATTTGAAACACAACTCCCTTCAGAGATAATTTGATTGCTCTTGGTTGATTGTCCGACTTTTACTTTATGTTGAAACACACTTAATGTATCTTTACCAGAACCAGATCTTAGATGCACAGGAATTGTGGGAATAGTTTGTTTACCACCTTTTGTACATTGTATTGTAATTTGATCTGGTGTAACTTCTATAACCTTACCATTACAAGAAGCTTTCTTAACAAAATTTTCTGATAATACGTTTGTTAGCAATGATTCATAGCCAGACTGTACTACTGGTGGTTCTGGATTTTTTAACGGAACACATTGCTGTTGTTGAGCTGACAACATGATAACACGCGCTCCATCATTATTCTCAACAAACGGTGTTAAACAAGTTGTGGTTGATAAAACTCCAGAACCTTCTTTATCAGATATTTCTTTTTGTAAAATCAATCCTCTTGCAGAAGTAACAAAAGCATTAACTGTTAAATGTTGAACAATTCCTATGTTTCCACCTTCAGGTGTATCTAGTGGATCAACATTTCCAAAGTAGCTATTATGCACACTTCTAGCCTGTGTTTGAATAGCTTGTTTATCAGGAATGCCGCCAACAGTTTTTCCAACAGGAGATATTCGAGTCATTGTAGCCATTTCTTCAATTGGATTGGAATATTCCATATCCTGCACAATTTCAAGCTGATTAAAATCCATCATTACTTTTGACTGATTCATTTTAAATTCAGCTTTATCATTGCCGGCTAATTTCTGTTCACGATAATCCGTATGTGCTGCTTGTAATTGTTTATGAACTAAATGGACAATTGTTTCCGATCCTCTAACTCTCTGGTTAGATAAATCATTTCTTGCTTGTGAAAAACCTTCCACAACTTTAGATGCCATATAATACATAATATCTTTTAATTCATGAGGAAGTTGTTTATTAATTAAAACTTGTTTCGCAACAGGATCGACAATATTCTCAAGCATATTATTCAACAACCAAGTTGAATTTACTCGTCCGGTCATTTCTTTAATAAGTGCATCGAAATACTCTTTCGTTCCAAACTCAAACTTGATTGTGTCTGCGTATTTAACCAAACCTATCTTTCCAACTGATTCACAAAATTCATCTTTGAGTTCTGTGTCAACGTTTAGAAAACGAATGTACTTCTTATCATTAATTTTATATATAAATTTATCAGTTTTCTTAGGTTTATCTTCTGTATACTCGTATTTTAACTTATAATCTTTTAAAATCTGTTCAAACCCAAAACTGTAAAACAATACAACTGATAATGGAAGTTTATATGAACCAATATACCCTTCAAGATATTTCAATCGAACTGTTCTCTTGCTATGGATTCTGAATTTGGAATAAGACCCTTCAAATCTCGACTCGTATGGGGCAGGAAAGGTGATAGGACATAAAATCACTTGATTGATTAAACACTTTTTCTTACCGTAAACTCTAAAAGTGCCTGTATTTGGGTCAATCTTTGGAATATCAATTTGAACTACGTGAGAATTTCCATTCTTATCTTGTAATGTAATTTTTGCAATCTCGAGATCAGATTTGTTCAGTTCGCCTTTTGGTTGTTTCTTCGGAACAATTTCAACCTTCTTGACAAACAATGGTTGATCTTTCTTTTCCAAAACCTTAAAGGAACTTTCAAGATCCTTTCTTAAGTTCTTTTGAAAATCTACTTGTCTCTTTTGAAATATATGTTCTGGTGTTTTATTATCTACCGCTTTTGGGGTATTGGCCGCTTCTACTAAAATATCATCTGTTGATGAAACTGGTTTTATTGGTTCTAACATTTCATCAGCATAATTTTTATCAATAGCTCGGATTGCTTTCTGAATATTTTTAACAGGAATTGATTGTACCAATCCAATAGATTTTGGAATATCACCATTTGTTTTCGACAGAATAGCAGCCATAGCAATTCTTTTCATATCCTCAGTCGAAGCTGCTTTAGAAGTTAGCTTCTCTAAACTCGATGAGGATTGAACAAGAAAATCTTCTATAGCGCCTTTTATGGCTGCTTTATTTGAAGGTTTTATATCAGATTCAATTTTCTGAATAATTTCAACTGCTGCTGCTTGGGTATCTTCTACAATATCTTCATCCGCTTGGTCTAGTTTGATGCTTTTTAGAATTTGATAAATTCTCGTAAACTGATATACTCTGTCTTTAATTAATAGACGATGTTTTGTGCCTGTTTCTCCAACTATAGAAAGAACCATATGGTCAAACATTAAATCGCCATCTTTTATTTGTTTTAACAACGGAAATATTTTTCTATTTAAAAGTGCTGATAAATCTTTTGAAGCATTAACCGAGTACATCAAAATCTTTTGATAGTGACTTGGATATTTATCAAATGCCTCTCTTAACAAATTCATTATAAGAAAACCAGCTCTTTGACGATAATTAGTGACCTTATATGTTGTTTCAACAGCTCTTAGATACTTGGTCATATCATAGAATAGATTCTGGCCAGTTGGCATTTTTTGTCTATCTGTATAAGCATATAATCCGTATGTTTTAAACAACTTTTTAGTATCTGGTGCTAACCATGTTCTAGGAACTTTCGTGATTGGAGAAACAACGTACCGAGCATCAATTGACTTAATTCCAAGCTTTGGATAATCGTCAATCAATAGTGAATTTTCAGAAAAATATACAAGAAGAAACGGATTGGTATTCTTTTGAGGAAATCTTATTCCATTAACTAAATGTGTATATTGTCTTAGACTTTTAAATATAACCATCGTTATTTCTTCTCCTCAATTAATGTACCAGTTAGAACCTTCTCTAAAATACTAGGTTCTACTTCTTCTTCAGAAATTAAACCGTTTCTAATAGCTTCTCCGATATTCTCAAAAGCTAAACCCTGCAAGAAGCCGCTTGAGAACACAACTTTTTTGATATTAACAAGGACTGGATCCCATGTTTTTCCTAATCTTGCTGGTATACTCAAATTATTTTTGTCTCGAATACAATTACTTAACAAACATTCCAAATGAGTCATATCCATATCAGCACCAATTTCAGCATAAACACGGACAATCTTTAAAATAAGATGGTCAACACTTTTGAATACTTCTTTGCCTGCAAGAAGTCTCTCAACATATAGAGCTTGCTCTTTTAACTCTAGAGCCTCAAGAGGAATTTCTAACATAATACTATCTGGTACATAACTGCATCGAATAAACTTTTTCTTTTGATGTTCAAAATCTTGTTTCTTAATTTCAACAGGATAATCCAAAATTAAATTAAACATTCGATCTTCAAACTCTACACGACATGATAACCCACTTAACCAAACACTGTCATCTTTAATCTCGATATTTTTATTTTCTGTATACGCCATCAAATCAATAATTAGATCACACTGTTGTTTAACTATAAGCGTTCCACCATCTTGTTGGATATATTGCTTCATAGTTTTTAGATCTATATCTGCAATTGGGTCATTATTGATAATATCTTGAAGCATATCCTTTTGTTTGATTGTAACAGCACCACCAGTATGGAATGTACGCATAATTAACTGCGTACCTTTTTCTCCAATAACTTGAGCAGCTAACACACCAACATATGGGGTTTGATGTCTCTGTAATAATTTACCATAACATGTTAAACACAGTTTTTTACTTTTACAATAAATTGGACTTCTTAATTGAATAACATCTCCTGGTTTATATTTTTCTTGATCAAATTCTACAACTTTACCTCTAACAATATGAAAACGACCAGAAAGTCGATGTATAATATCTTTAGTAAGTTTTAATGTAACAGTAAGTTTAGTTCCGCAATCTCGTAAATGTGAATGAGCCTCTAAGTTATTAAGAACAAATGCAAGTTTTCTGGACATATAACCAGTTGTTGATGTATTAATAACTCGGTCAATAATACCCTTTCTTGCACCAGATGCAGCGTTAAAGTATTCAGTTGGAGTAAGACCATCAGCAAAAGAAGCAGAAATAACAGGCAGAATATTACCTTCAGAATCTGCAATAACCCCTTTCGCAACAAGGATCTGCATTGGTTGATCCCAACCTTTTGTTGACCCTGATTCAGACAAATCAAATAAACCAGAATCAGCTAAATGTTTCTTAACAATATCATACATCTGTTTTAGAATAAGAAGAGCAGTATCAGTATCTACACCTTTTAGTTTTTTCTTTAATTCATATACTTTTGGTGGAACTTCAAAATCATCAAGTTTTATACTTGGAGCCATAATCGTAGAAAATTTAAAACCAAGCTTCTCCATTCTTGAAGCACTCTCCCGAGCAGCATCTGGTCCATGTGTTTCTACAAGTTTGGACAAAATTGTATTTGCAATCTTTTTTGTAACTTGTTGATTAACAAATGGTAGATTGAGAGGAAGACAACTATTAAAAAGAGCTTTACCCATTGTTGTTTTTTGTCCTTTGAATTTAACAGCAACAAATGGGTCTGTAGCATTCTCTAACAACTCTCTTGTAACTTCAAGCGGAGAATTTTTTGGTTTAACATCTTTCGTAATACTATAAAGACCAACAATCATTTCCTTTGATAAACTAAACGTAATAGCTGTAGAAGATGAACCAGATACAGCTTTCAACATTTTATCTTTGGCTTCTGCTTGAGCTTCATCTGTTATTGGATGATATAACGCCATTGCGTCCCCATCAAAGTCTGCATTGTGTCCGCCAACCTGCATGGTACACATCTGAATTGTATTACCTTCAATTAAAACCGCATGATAGGCACGAACAGACTCTGCTTGAAGTGCTGGATCTCGTTTACATAAAACAACACGATTCATCATAGCTACTTCAGTAGCTTCATAAAAAATCTTATATAATGTTTCTGGAATCCTATCACCAACTTTAATTGCTTTCAGAACCTTTCTAACACTATCTACTGACAATTCTAAATCGTTAAATTGTTTAATTTCAGCTGAAAGGATTTCTTTATCTAGACGACCTGTGTATAATAACTGGTGTAGAATAAACGGCTCAAACAGTCCCACAGCCATTCTAAACGGAACTCCAATTTCATTAACCTTGAGGTCAGGACCTGGTGTGATGACCGCTCTACCGCTAAAATCGACACGTTTAGATAGGAGCTGACTCCGAATAATACCTTGTTTCTTTGCGACCTTTGTATGAATATATTTATGATGTTCGATAACAACTTCTTGTAAGGAATAATTAAGAATGTCAAAAAGAGGACCTGACCCAATTGCACTTCTGACTTGAAGTGCTTTTCGCATTACACTAAGATACACATCATTCATTGAATCCATAGTCCAGTTTCCATCTTCGTCTTTAAAAGCTGGTCTATGTTCAGGAGGTATTACGGGCAACCTATCCAGAAATAATGTGTTGTTTTGATATGCTCGTTGTACAACTTGATGTAGTTTATCTCGGTCGGATGTCTCTATACGAAATTTAATATCAGGAAACAACTTAATAAAAGCTGAAATACCAGTAACACCTTTTTCATCTACTGTCAACGAGCCATTCTCATTTAAAGAAAAATTTTGTTCTGTGGAAATAAATTTCGAAATTTTACCATCGAGACGAATTAAAATTTTCAATGCTTCTGGATGGATAACTTTGGCATATAAATCTATATATGAAAATGTGTCAGTTCTTTCTCGATCCGTAATACCAAAAATAGTCTCTGAAAAAAGTCCTCCAATATGAAATTCGCCTGCTCTTGTAAAGTATTCAGTTGTTGTTACAGGAACGAGTTTTTGAGTAAACTCTTTCATGTTCAAAAATCGAATCATTATCTAAGACCTTTTAAGTAAGATGACATAGCATTAAAATTCTTCGTCACGTTTGCTTTTCTAGCAGCTTCTGGTGCTGGAGTTGGAATGTCTTTATCAAATCGAGCTTTAACTCTTTTTAACTGTGTGACTACTAAATCAATATTATCTTGATCATAATCTGGCTCGTCTTTCATTCGCTCAGCCATTTTTAATGAAAAATCAACCATTTTCAAATCAGCCATCCCAGAAACATTACAAATAGGAAAGGGAATATCTCGCCCAATTTTATTTTTCATTTTCATAAAACATTTTGGAAATTTTTCCATCTGAGCGTTTCTCATATCACGATCAAGATACCATTTAAGATCTGAATGCATATCAAGCGGACTAATTAAGGAGTATGCTTTTCTTAATAGTTCGTCTAGAATTTGCATACCTTCTTCTAGTTTAGTCATGTTATTTTCTCCTGTAAACGCAATGTATTTATTATTTGTTCTAATATCAAACCAAAAAAACGGAAAAGTGCCCACCCTCATTTGAAGGTGGACACTCTTTTTAAAAGTCAGCATTCATCAACTTGTGCATTTGTTTCATTTCACTTTCTAGTTTATTTGCGAAGAAGACGGAATAAAATTTAATCATATCCAACTCTACTTTTGATAACGGAATACCTGTTAATTTAGATCCGTCCACAACATGGCAGAAATTGATTCGTGAGATTCGTCCCACAAAGTAACTAAGTATTTTATGCGGAAGAATTTTAGTGTTAAATCCATAAAAATTCTTCTGTTGATTGCTTGCGCTAATATACTCATGAACCTTCTTAACCGTGTAGCTTGTTGCAATGGCAGGTTGAGTTAAGGGATAATAATCCAGAAGAGAAATTAAATGTTTATATTCTCCCCGAAAAACCCGTCTCAACAAACTTTTTGTGTAAACTGATAACACAGCTGCATGTTCAGGAGATAATGTTCTAAAATGAGAATATGGTATTGAAGTAATTTTTGACAAAACAGGAAATACAAAACACTCACATAAGGGTGAGATAAACTCTACTGTATTGACCCTACTTTGAAATGAAATAATTAACTTATCATCCGGTTCTTGATCGAATGTTAATATTGAAGCTCTTTCTAATTGCTCATAAATTTGCTCATAAGCTATTCCCTTTAATCTACCAAGCGTATCATTGTATGCATATGTCTTTAGATTGTTTGTATTTAATCCATGAATATCTTCGGTAGAAATAGAATCATCATATATGATTGATCCTTTGTACACAGATCTGAGAAACCATTTCACACTTTCTTCAACAACCCCAACAAAATATGTTATTGGGTTTTTATCTTCTTCACAGAGAATTAGAATTGAATTCATAATAAAATTGAATATTTCAATAACGTGTACGTCTATGGTTTTACATTGGATCATCTTAATGTAATCCCACATATATTTATCGGTGATGTTATATCTAAAAGTCTTCGTCTTAATAACATTAAAGATTTTAAAGATGACATCCGTTTCCATTATTTCTCTTGCTATCTTATTATAGACTTTCTTATGCAATCTCTGACTCAGTTTTAAATTATCAGAATTTGAAAAAATGGAATACACTTTCAGATATCCAGATAGTCTTGTAATGAGTTCTATTTCTTCTGGTGTAAAGAGTATAGAGTTCTTTTTAACTTTAGACATATCAACAAACTGTGTAAAGTCAATTCCAGAATGATCCATATACTGATCAACAAATTCTTTCAATCTGTCAACATTTTTTAGAAGAATTGGATATCTATGTTCTTTATTTTCGACATATTCATGAATTAATGAAACAAACCATTTATCAAAGTCTTTACCACACACCTCGGAAACTCTTTCAATAAAGTTAGAAACTAGATGAAATTTGTTTGTAACAGATGATGATGTTAGGGCAAGACGTAAAATTTCTTTATCCCCTAATGTCACCAACCACTCTTTTGTTGTATTCTTATCAAATTTGATCACAAAATTTCTCCTTAACAAAAAATGTATATTCAAATGGAAGGAACTCAAGTCGTCAAAAAGACGACTTAAAAAGGCGGAAAATTTGGTAGCCCAGTAGCGTTCGGAAGTGTTGAAGGCAATGCGAAAGAACCAATCACTCAACCCGAGGATAATAGTTGAATAATATTTACATATTCCCGCTGTCGCATTAGTTTCTTTTTTAACGCTACTGAGCTGCCAAAACGCTTAAGTCATTTACATTTTGTCGGGGACTGGGGGGGAACGAAGCTCCGTCATGGAGTTTATATCATAAAGTAAGTCATCCAGGGCATCCATCATCTCAACCCACTCATTGAGATGTTTTTGCTTCATCTCCTCGTCATAGTACCGAACCATTGTAATGCCATCAGGTAACGTAGCTGCAACTTGTGTGTTAATAGTCTGGGCATCCAGAACCATTTGATAGAGGTGGCCATGTCCGTAAATTTTGTCTGAATCTAGATTCGGCATGGATGTTTGTGTCAACTTATCTTGTTTGTCTCGTTTAAGGGTTTTTCGTAATGCGATAAGAGCAGCAACACGCCAGAGTTCACCATTCCACCAAACCCATGTAGTTGCATTAGTGTGATCAATATCAGCACGAATATTGACAGCTTGATATAACCGCGCAAGTTGGTCTGCTCGAATCTCCTCAATTTTTGCCGCTTGAGCCGCCTTACTTTCAAAATACGGTTCTACATTTGACGGCTGACTACTATAACGTAGAACCAATTTGACGTTTTTGACCATTTTCCAATAGATTTTTCTCGACAGTTTTAATGCCGAGGTCAAGGTCTGTTTTACAACTGCGGGTGTTACTATCTCCTCCTTCTTCATACACAGCGCCATTTTAGATTTTTATCCTCCCTCCCCTTCGGGGCAATAAAGGGTTCCTGTCAAACTTCTGTGATTTCACCCATACACGTACACCCTCCTTTCAAAGATTAGACCTTGAGTGTTAATAAAAAAGTAGGTTCCCCACACTGACCCCACTTAAGCTATCTTGCATCACAATAGATACAAGATTTAAATAAAACAATTCTCCTTCCTTCATAAAGTAATATATATAGACATAAAAGTTATAAATGAAACATACCTTCAACGGAAAATAGTCGGTCCTTCTAAACATAAAAAGGACCGACTTATTATTTTATAACAAAGCGTCTAACCATTGCTTCAACAATAGCAGGATCAACAAAATCACCTGGACAATCTATTTCAGGACTTCTTGAAACATCTCTATGAAATTTGATTCTACTTGGAGCAAGTTTTAACATTTTAAGAAGAGGATTTAATATACGAAAAGATAAAATTTCATAACACCTTTTCTCAGGAACTTTGAAGGAGTAAGAACCCATTAAGGCAACATGGACTGCAGCATTATTAATATCCTCTGGTATATCATTCCATTCACACATATATACAAATGGTCTACAAACTATTGGAACATAATCTTCTTGCACCTTATCAACAATGTAATGATAATTTACATCACCTTGTTTTTTCTCAAGAACTCCTTTAAAAATCCCTGGCATTTGATATTTTGGATTATCTATCCGAGAAGCTGGCTGCTCGTACATCTCCGCTGTATGGTGGAGTATTATCCATTTTGTTCGTCTTCTTACTTTAAGAAGACTAGGTCGTAAGGGTATTTTCATTTCATATTCCTAGTTTGTTGAATGGTCTCCTGAGCAAGTCACTACAACTCCAATATTACATCCAGCCACCACATCCGTACATCTAGCAACTCCTCTATTATTACATGATGCATTACCACTAGCCGTTACAATAACTCCTGGGTGTCCACATTCAACAGAAGCCAATCGTAATATCTGACAATCTGGCTTGCCCCAAGCCATTAACAGACCGATTTGCACTTGCTGTGACAATCGGTCCGGCCATTGGGACTCAAGTTGGAAGAACATGGCAGCAACATATGCCTGCCCATATGTCGGTTAGTCTTGCATTACCTGGCATCTCTAACATCACCTCCAGTTATTGTCTTAATGTCGTCTAGTAATGTATTTTTAGAAGGAACGTAATCTCGATATCTTAAAACAATCCAACCTTCTTCTTCAATCAACTGTTGTCGTTTTAAGTCAGCATCAATATCTTGGTGCCAATAACTACCATCATATTCAATAGCAACATTAATGCTCGGAATCGCAATATCAAGACTGAAATTAAGACATGATAAATTTAAAACAGAATCTGGAAATATTTGTTTACATATTTTATAAAGTTTCTTTTGGGGTTTCGAAGGATTTTTTATAAAAGAGTTTAAATAAGCTGCACCACCATTTAACATTTTTTTACGTATTGCTTCTATGATATGTGGTCGGTTTACATGTTTAGATCTTAAGTGTCGTAATTTCTTTGCTTTTTCTACACCATATATTTGTTCATATGTTTTTCCTCTTGTTGGATGTCCATTTTTTTCCATTGTAGCTTGAACTTTCATTGCAATATCATGTCGCTTCATCGGATTTTTATTACCACGAACAAGGGAAGCATGTAAATGAGCAATTCTTTTATGAGCTTCTGATAATCTCTTTCTAGCTCCTGGTTTATCTAACGGATTCCTAATCGTGGATTCATAATTTGCTCGACATGTATGATCACAAAACAACTGAAACCCATCAGATATTCTGTGGAATTTTGTCGGCAACCCACACCACTTACAAAATCCGCTATAAACATCTCGAGAAGGATATTGTATATACTTCATATAATACCATTCCTGATCCTTTTTCCACAAACCATGAGTATGTCGTAGATGACCAGTAAGCTGTGAACAACTCTTCGTCACAAATCCACATAACCCACATCTTAACTTGTTCATGAAGAATATCTTCCTAATCTTGTGGCACGTTGATCTACCACAGATTTATTCGATTGTAATAATCCTTTAGAATTGGTTAAAACTGCAATCATTTCCATAGTTCCATATGTCCCACCAAAACCCAATGGTTGAATTATATGGTTATATGCGTAGTTAAAATCATCCACTCTTGCCTGTATGTCAGCATCACTATCCCAACCAACCCCACCATGTTGATAAGACAGAACCCCAACCTTTTCAACGGTAGTTGGAATAACACTATCAGCTACCTCAACATAAGTGACGCCAACATGTGAAGTTGAATCATATACTGAATCAACGATTGTTGAAAATGTAGCTGCTGTACTATCAATATCGGCAAATAAAATTGTATCACCCACTGGAAATGAACCTGTTTGATCACCATCACATTCAAATCCTGTTCCAGAAAAATAAGTAACATTGTTATTTGGGTCAACATCAGAATTATCAAGAATAGCATCTGCTACATACCAATCAGTTGCATTGGTTGTTCTAAAATTTCCATATTCAACAACCATATCTCCCTTGCTAGGGACAACAAAATCAATAATATCATTACATGCTTGATCCATTGTAAAATACATTGAGTTTTGTATATCTGTTTGTTCTGCAATTTGTTCATCAACACCATCAATGGATTGTTGGATCGCATCTGAATCTTCTTCTTGATTCTCTATTAATTCTGCTAATTTATCAGCTTCAGCCATTCGCCGTTCCTCCTATACTAAATAGTCTGTTCGCCCAGAACTATCTCCCTCCCAAGGTTGACCAGCACTAGGTGTTTCTTTTGGTGGTACATTTGGGGGTGATACTGGGGTTGGTGGGGTATATCCTCCGGCACCAGTTCCTGTAGTACCAGTGTCGCTCGTTCCACCAGATGTAGTTCTTGTAGATCTAGTTCCACCAGAGCCAGCAGCAGAGCCGGTAGTGCCAGCATTAGATGGACGGTCAGAACTTTTTGAAGCATCATATTTATCATCATCAGAGTTATAATCACCCCATGCTGCTGGATCATCAACCCCTGGTTCAGTAACCGGATTATTAGCAGTTCCAATTCCACCACCTGCTGATTCTTTGACTCTTTTAGGACTACCTGTTGGAATGGCTCCTTCTGCAGTAGTTGCTTCTTTCTTAATAATTTTAACTGTTTGATTAGCAGTATTTGCAGTTTTTTCTGTAGCTGTCTTATACTTATTTTTTAAACCATTGATATTATCTTTAACATTTCTCACTCCAACTTTATGTGCTTCTGAAATTCCAGAACTATCTAATATTGTATCCAGATCAAGTTTTCCTTCATCATTGACTGCAATTTCAGATAGTGCATTATTCACTCTGGTAATTTTAGCATCCAAATCTTGATCCTTACAAATTGAATCAAGACAATTGAAAAGACCATCAAGTGACCCAAGCAAATCTGGAAATTTTAAATCTTCTAAGAAGTCATCGAAAGCATCAAATTCAAGACCAAATTGAAACTCTGGTAACTGAAATTGTGGGAATTGAAAACTTGGTAAGTCTGGAAATGGAAAATTAAATTCTGCATCATTCCAATCTCCAAAAAGATCCTTAAACTGATCACCTATCCAATCAGTCATATCCTTTAACATCTTTCTTGGAGAATCAAAACTTGGAAAAGCTATACCACATGCTTCTAATATCCTTCTTATTTCATCAGGATCACAATCATCAAGACTAGGTAGTGTATTAGCTGCATCCTCATTAAGAGCAACTAATGCATCATCTAAAGCACCAGGATCACTAGGAGGATTTAAACCAAAGTCAGTAAGATCATCAACTGTATTAATAATTTTATTTCTAAATGCGTCCTTTGCATTTTCAATTGTAGATATAGCATCATCTAATTGTTTGGCCATCTTTGCACAAATAGATTTTTGCGGATTACAATCTGGCTCAAGAATCTCAGGAACATCAGGAAAATCTGGAAGTCCAGGAACTTCTGGCAACTTAGGAAGTTCTGGAATCGGTAATAAACCCATTATGATTGCCTCGTTCCATCAGGTAGAGCTGGATCTGCTTCTTTTGCGTCTTGAGAACCACCACCCTGATCTTTGATATCTGCAGCATCTCTAAATAAATTACCAGCAGCTTTTGTATGATGTTCAGCGCCAGATGATTGAAACATACTCAAACCTGATTTGAGATGTGCTTCCATACCTGCATCAATGTTTGTATTCATATCAGATCTAATTTTAATATCTTGACCAGCTTTAATATTCAAAGTTCCTTCAGTTTCTATAACTATATCGCCTTTAAAGAAACATTGTAATTTTTGTTGATCAATATCCACATGGATAAAATCACCCTTCCATGTTCTAATAAGAAGTTTCTCTCGACCTTCAATTTCATCTAATAAAATTGTAGTTTGATTATCATCTATGTTATAGACAGATGCTTGATCTCCAGAAGGAGGTTTCCACATTTGTCGTTTTTTACCTGTTATTTCAACTCTTGCGTCGGTATCATCATCTGAAATAACAACACAACGACCTTGTGGACTTTTGAAAACAACCCATTTATTATTATAATTTGCTTCTTGACACTCAGGTAAAACCTTTGTGTTTTCAAGATCAAGAGCTCCAAAGTAATACGGACTGTTTATATTACCAGCTTCAAAAAACACCCAAACCCATGCACCATTTTGAGGAACATAACATGAACCCATAAAATGATGTTCTGAACTCCCTTCTATATTACGACCACCAACTGGATTATTGGCTGGTCTTGCCCACAATCCTTTTGAATCATCAACCTCAGGCATAATATCTGGAATCCACACCTTTACCCTACCATACTTATCTGGATCTAAGCTATCTATCACCTTTGCTCGATAGTTTCCAAATAATGGCGTCTCCATTTTATTCCTTTAGTCTTTCTATAAAAAAGTTCTTCATTTATCTAAATATTGTTTTACCAACAGAAAGTATTTTTGTAAATTCACTCGTATTAGTAGCATCCATATATGTTGGAACAATGTTACTACCCCTCACACTAGAGGTAACAATAAATGACAAAAATCTCGATAGATCTTCAATTGCAGGAAAGAAATTCAACTGATAATATCTTAATAGTTTTCCTGCAAACTTATGTTTGTCAATTCCTGGTAAAACTTTTAATTCAGAAAGTGCTTTAATAAAAGCATCTATATTTGAAAAGTCATACGTATTTAGTTTATCTGATATTTGTTTAAAATCAATAGAAGATAAGCTTGATGATTTCTTATATGCTGACAAACCTGTAACATTAAAAAATGCCCCAAGAATATAACAAGATATAAGAAACTTTAATTTATTAATTTCTGTTGCATAAGGACCAAGAAGACCATACTCCTTTCCAAACACTTTTACAAAAGCGGATGTGAGAAAATTTGTAATCGGTCCATAATACATATCCTTAACTTTGATTTTTTGATTAACTAAATCAGCAAAACATATCCCATACACAAGACAAGCATATACATTAATTGGGTCAAGTCTTGAAATTTCATCTACTTGAAAAGCGTTTAGATTAATGACAATGCGGGAGGTAGGTATATTATATGTTATATGGAGTGGATAATCAAAATTTACTACATGGATTGTTTTGCGGACTTCTCGAATGTTGGAAGTGAGGGAAAATACTCTCTTGCTAGTAAAATGATTAACTCGTTTCTCAATTAATTGAATTGCTCGAACTAAGTTGAGTCGGTCACCAGGAACTGAAATATTTTTCATAGAACCCGCTGATAGTCGAGTTACATTTGGAATTCCTTTAAGGAGTGCGAAATCTTTTTTAATAATCATTACCAAGCCACCTCTGTCATCTCAGATGATTCTAGTTTTGGGAATTTATCTCGGGCAAGATCAACGATGGATTGAAGAGATGGAATGATAACAGTCACTAAATCAAAATCTTCAATTGTCAGTACATTATTTACAAACATTAAATAAGGAGCAAGAACAACTGTTCCATATTCATCAAATGATAAATAATCAGGACGCATTGAATATTTTGGATCAAAATCTCTTTGGACTGAATTTTTTAGAAGATAAAATAAGTGTTTTTCTAAGATCCACAATGATGGTGATGTAAATGAGTAATAACCGGATTCAGTCTTAAACCTTTCAGCCATACTATCTAATTCTAGTGGGTGTCTTACTCGTTGTTTTGCTTCTTGATCTATTGTTATCATATTACACCCCGATTAGATAATTAGTTGGTTGCTAATTTTTCACTTGGGTAATCATCGCGTCTCCATGAACAGTTGCTTTCATTAATTGAAAGTCGGCGATTGATAACATCCATATCTTCATCATCGATATAACCACCATATTCACGAAGAAAATATTGATAATCTCCACGAATCAACTCTGATGGAATGTTTAAAAACCCCTTATGAAACTTTTCATGCATGCTTTTAATTAATGTAACGTAGCCAATTTTATTCATAAAATGTAACTCAATGGCACTTTGCGCAATATCAAACGTAGAAAATTCTTCCTCCATCTCTAATTTTTTATTAATAAGCGCGGCAACTGCAACATACAATGATGGTAGATGATGATGAACTTCAATCGTACATTCATCAATCCTCTCGTCGGTTATCATGCATGTATTAATACCAAGAACATCTATGATATAATTTTTCCAATGTCTATACTCAATACAACTTCTTATAAGTCGTTCACAATTTCTAATAAACTTTTTATACTCAGCTTCAGCTTCAAAATTACGAATTCTTAGAGATAGGCGAAATGGGTAGTTATCACTGTAAAGTTCTAGGTTCTCAACGTTTGATTGTATTTTAATGTCATCCATTTTAAGAATTCCTACATAGATAAGCAATAATAATGAAAACAATAACTACAATTACAATAGCATAAATAATATCATTCTGTCTACAAAAGTCCCACGCTTCTTTAAGAGCATCACCAATTGTTTTAGATTGTTTACCAATAAATCCAACAGTTTTTCCAATGGCACCACCTTGTTGTTTATCTGCACTGGTCCACGCTAATGTATTTGCAAAAGTTTGTTTGACAACACTTACTGCATAAGCAATCCACTCAAATATAGATGAAACGGCTGCGGCTGCTGCCTCCTCCGCACCTCCAGGCTCAGTAGTGCCACCAGGACGAGATGGAATACCTGTCGCCGCTCCAAAATCTTTTGCTGTGGATGTTTGTCTAGCAGCTACAACAAATTTCTTTATACCATCAATAGTTTGTTGTCTACTTTTTCCAGTCTCATTTCTATAAGAAGCACCCATAGCTATAATGCAAGCACAACTTCGTTTTAGATCCGCAGGACCTTCGATAGAATTTGCAAAAACTCTATTTGCCATTTCAAAATTAGACTTAAATTCAGGAGCCATTTTTTGGCAAATAGTTATAATTTTTTCTAAACCCATTTTTGGCAATTTTGAAAGTACTTTTAATGCCATATTCTTATCAGCTTTCTTATCTGCCATTCGAAGACCGCTAAACATTGAAGGAATGCCGCTTTTAAATCTCTGAGCAATTGTTGCAAAATCTTCTGTAATAACTTCAGCTTCTTGGAGTTTTTCACCACAACATGGTAAAATCATATCTTCAGACTCCCCGAAAATCTTTCTGACATTACCTTTCATCTTAAAGAAAGAACTCCCAGATTTTCTAACATCTTCTAAATCTTCATAAACTTTTTGATGTCCTGCACCTAGCGATGAATAGATGAAACTATACGGAATTGTAGAACACATTCCTTTGAATTGCTCTAAACAAAAACTCGCTTGATGTTTGATATCATCCGTAACAATAAATGATCTCCAACCTAAAGAATATAACTTTTTAATACCACCTGCATTCTTTAGAAAATCTTCAGCATTTTGAAGATCAATCATATTGATTAAAGTAAAAATATTATGTCGGTGTTCACTAGTAGCAAACAATACATCTCTTTTTGGATCTCCTGTAAGTGCACCACCTTTATATCCAAGTCGTCCCCCAACACCTCTAATGACTGTCCAAACCCGTCTCATAGCAGCTCGTTGCCACTTTGTCATTGTCTTTTTCCAAAATGATAAACTAAGATCTTTCATCATTAATGAAATAACATTTTCATCAGAAAGGACTGGAAATGGCACAACTTTTACACCAAGAACTGCAAATCCATCTTTTAACTCAACCTTTACCCATGTAGGTTCTAATGCCAAAGCTTGATCTATTTTTGGAGGACTGGATACATCTGGTTTATCTTTTGTATCAGATCCAGTTGATATATTAATTGGTATTGGTTTAATATCTGCTTTGATTTTTGCTTCACGAAGACGGAGAGTAGAACCAACTCTTTCCATATCAGAAACTTTTCGCGCATGCTTCAAAACTCGGTCAAGATTATAAACAATAATGAATTTCTCAAGCATCTTGCAAATACCTGGTAAGGCAGTGCTTGATGTATTATTTGACGTTAGCATGGGAAATGTAATTATCATGTTAGTATTTCCTCCTACAATAAAAAGACAGATTTCTTTTTCACCTTTTTCTTTTCTTCAAAAGGTTGGAGTAATTCTGTAGTGTCTTTTTCACAGTATGATTTATATGGACACCATTTACATTGTTCTGTAGTAGCACCCAACGGTTCTGGCACAGACTTTCTTTCTATACTAGATAGTAATATAGGTGCCCGTTTAATATATTTCTGAGCTTCTTTGGGGGCAACCGGGATATCAAAAGGATATACTCCTTTTAAATCTCGAGTGAAATAAACAACTGTTACAGTATGTATTTTATAATTATATTCTGAATTTAAAATAAACGCATATATATTACCTTGTACAAAATGATCAGCAATGTAAGCGTTTTTAAATTTGTTTCGGTCGATTGTCTTATACTCTAACAGAAATTTATCCCGGATGCCATCAACACGTCCTTTGATTTTATATTTATCACTGACGATTGTTTTTTCAACCTCAGTATGATCATATAAATTTTGCACTATTTCGTGCACTGTGTTTCCAACGTGATTGATTAGATACAAATAAGAAAATTGATATTGCTTGCTTATATCTATTTGATACTTCATTCTGCTGTAATAACTTTTTCTTAGACAAGAAGTAAGTTCTGTTACAGAGATGAAGGGACGCTCATAAGTTTGACCTCGCTTATGATCATCAATCAGTTTTGACCTCATTAATGATTCAAATTTATGAACGTCGAAGCCTTCCGAGTTAAAAGTAGATTTAGTTAGAGGAATGTCCGCATGTATTTTTGCTGAACATTCCTCTAACAATTTTTTTGTATTCTTTGTTGTTACTTTTTGTTGAATTTCTTCAACAACGCGTTCTTGTTGCTGGTGTGTTTCTAGATATTCGACAAGTTTCGCATATTCATTATCAGCCATAAGCTCGCTTTACATTTGGTCAAGAACTAATAAGGCGCTATCAACAAGACTATCTCTCAAGATCTTATAAGAGTCTTCAATGATTCTACCAGACCATTCATTGAGTTCCTCGTAGTTGATTGACTCTGAAATTGTTGACGCAATTAGAAGATTATCACAAGCAAGACGGAAAGCTTTTTCTCGAATCTTGCCTTCTACTATTGTATTAACGTCGATAGTATTATCTTCTTCAATAGCTTCTCTCAATTCAGCCTTGATATCTGCTCGACCTTTTGGAGTTGCAACTAGTTTGTGAGCCATTTCTCTTGCAATTTTGGCTCTACTTTTTGCAGAACTTTTTAATGTTGAACTATCTATCTTTTCCTGTACTGGTTCTGGAAAATGATCCACTAGTTTATACATTTCAATCATCACAGACATTACAGCGCCTTTGACTGAAAGATAATCTTCTGCAAGAGCTTCACAGCAAGTTTCTACTTCATTCAAAGGTCTGCCGAAGAAAACGTAGTCAAGCGCATAGAAGTTTTCTAGAACCTTAATTTTGGACTCTTTGGTTAACATGGTAATTATTCCTCCTTGTTTCTATAACTAAAATCTGACGATTCGTCCTCAATAATTTCGACTGAGACTCTTCTGTTGTCGTCAGGATAATGTGTGTTTTTAATAGCCAGTACTAGAATCTTGATCGCCTCTACAGTTCTACCTCTCTTGCCAATAACTTTTCCACAATCTGATTTAGCTGTTTTAATTTGAATGATAACCGACTTTGTAGAAACCACCACAGAAACAGAAACCTCACTTGAATTATCTACAAGTTTCTTGGTTGTATTTTCTACATAGTTTTTCAATACTTCAGACATTGATTGCATAGTAATTCTCCTCCATAATTTCAGTTCGTAACGTATTTCTCAGTTTATAATTTGTTCTTGAATCTGAATGAAGTCGGTTGCTTTCTTTATATCTCAGGGTTAAATTTTTCAACAATTTCTGTAGTCAAACACTCATTGACAGCCTCGTCAAAGGCAGTTTTAAAATTCACATCTTCTTTATACAACGTTTCAGCATCTTTTGTTCGAAATTTCTGCTCAGGTTTTGATTTCAAGTAATTCCATGCACCTGATACAAGACGTTTCTCCTTAACCAAGAAATTATAATTAGTCCAGAAATTAGAAAATCCTCGAATAAAATCCCCAACCAATTCTATTTCAATATTTGGTGGAAATAATTTACACTTAACTGTTTTTACTGATGCAATGATTCCATCAAACCCCATCTTCGAAGAATCTAAAACTGATTTAGCTTTCATTTCAAGAAGGGTGAACGCATTAAACTTTAAGATGTTTCCACCAGGCATGCTCTTTCCTGCTGACATAAAACGAAGATCTTTTGCTGGCGCAAATTGTGTAAGTTGTAATTGATCTCTTAATTGATTAACAGCTAGCCAGCATATATTATACTGTGCACATCGTGCAACATATTTTGGAACAAGAAGAGACAACATTCTTGCTTTATATCCAATAACAGAGTTTACATCTTCAACCTGTCGTTCTTTTTCACTCAAGGTGTTTGCTATTGAATCCCATACAGATACTGAAGGAACATGTTGAAGTTTCTTCTGTTCTTTAAACAGACACATTGTTTCAAGGTGTTTAAATACCTTTTCAACAGTAATATCACAATAAGGTTTAATTGTTGGAAAACGAACTCCAAGATTTGCTAACCGTTGTGTTGAAGTAGCCTCTTCTGAATCTAGAAATGATGCTAGAAATTTTTCATACTTTTTTTGTCCAGCAGCCATTGTTTGAATAGCTAACATACTCTTTCCACTACCTGGAGTCCCAACAATAATACTCATAGCTCCAACCGGGAAACCACCACCTAAAATAGCATCTAATAATTCAATACCAGTTGGAACAAGCAGTTTGATTCCAGGATCAAATGACATATCAGCTTTAACTTCAAGAAAGTCACTAAATTCCTCATATAAAGCATCTACTTCTGTCTTTGCTTTGCTATATTCTTTTTCTTTCTTTGTTGGTTCTTTATCACTTAGTTTTATACTATCTAAAACTTCTTTTGGATCAATTGCTGCTGTATCTGGAGTTAGTTCATTTTCTTCTTCTTTTACAATTCCAATACTCATTAAATCCTCCTAAGTCGCATCTTTCTTGAGCTCTTCTGTTTGTTTTTGAAATTTTTCAACTTTTCTGACGATCTTTCTAATATCAAATAAATCTTCAAATTCTGCACTATCACCAAGATCGTCTTTAATCATTCTTCTTCTGAGTTCAACTTCATCTTTAAGACTCTTTGAAATTTCTTTTCTCATGTCTAGTAGTGCATTAAACAAACCAGTGGTTGATTTGACTTTTTCTTCAAAAAATCTCATATATCGTTTGTCTAATTTTTCAGGAAAAAGATTATCAATTGTTGCTTTAATTTTATCAAGATCCACAATCATCGCTTTAATTGCATCGCGTTGTTCTTTAAATTCAACCAATAATCCATTTAGAACGTCAGCGTTTGGATCTCTTATTTCATCATTCATATTAACCTCTTATATTTGTTCATTAAGAACTTGCATCCGACCAGTGACATCGTGCGGATTTCTTTGAGTTCCGCCTTCAACAATCTTATTTCCTTGAACATACTCACATGTAAAAATGGTCAATCTGTCTCGTCTTGCTCCAAAACATGTTCCGCCTGTATTATACTGACATGTCTGTCCATAAGGACAAGCTTCTCCTTCTTGTAAAATTAATGGCATTATGCTCCCTCCGATTGTGTTGATTCACTTGAAATCATTTCTGGATTGGGATAATATGCTGTTGGAACAACTTCCCATCCAATGATAGCATTTTTAATTTTCTCCCATGTTTCTCTATTAAATTTGCCATCTGGTAGATCATTGCCTCTTGTATAACTTTCACCGGCTCTTGGTTTACGACAAGCCACTTGACAACCAAGATATCCATCATGACCATATTTATCAATTGCTAAGAATCGATAAACATGTTTATCTGTATACATTGCAAAAATCCACCTTTCTTGTTCTGGACTTCCTTCACCTTCAACATCTTCTATTAATCGTTTGTACTCAACCCAACTACAAAGCTCTTCTTTCAACCATGTTTGAAGTTTCACAATTTTTGAATTAGGTGGTGCTTCTTGATTCATTATTCTCTCCTTCGTATTTGCAAAAAATACCTCTAGACGCAGAGATTTTTGTTAAAGGTTATTGTTTAGTCAAAGTAATAATGCATTCCAAATCCAACCATGATTTGTTGATCTTCATTGTTAATATCAACACTCCCATCTGTGTCGGTTAGGTAATAACCGGTTTCAACATCAAACCCTAATTCTGGAAGTCCAGCAAAAGACCACTCCACTCCAAAACCAGCTCCATATGTTGTTACATCTGCATCATCTTGAATTGCAACATCATCATATTTACCCCACAGACCTTCCCCATAAAAATAGAATTTGGATTGTTCTGTTCTAAATGGAGCAGCCATCAACTTAACACCCCATAGACCAAGTTCACCATCAGTTGTTACACCCTCTGCATTTCTTGCTTCAACGTTTGAATAATAGAAGTTACCTTCTGCTCCAAACCAACTGTCAGTCCAACCTCGAATACTTACACCTTTGTAATTATCCTCGGTTGTGTTCAATGTATGAAAACCAACTCCAATTTTACCGGGATTTCCTGAATCTGGCACATCTGCGGCCAATACCGGTGTTGCAAACATAAGTGCAGCAATAACTGCAAAAATACTAAATATTTTAATAAGTTTCATTCTTAAACGTTCCTCCTGTTATAAGATGTACTCTGCGTCTAGAGTTATCTTTTAAAATTCTAATTTATTCACATTTCTGCGCCGCCAGTTTGCCTGTTGAACATTTTGAATCTTTCTTGTGTCCATACTTATAATGACAATTTTGACAACAAGCAATACCATAATCTGGATCAAGAGTGAAAAACGGTTCTAATTTTTGAGGTCTTGAATGATGAATTGTTGTAGCTTTTTCACCACAATACTCACATAAATAGTTTTCTCGTTTCAGAACTTGTTTGCGATAAATTTGATATTCCTCATTTGTGTAATTAATTTCTTTCTGCTCTTGCATCAACTGATTAATAGTTCGGCCATACATCATACATGTATATTTACATTCATCAGAGCAGTACAAAAAACAACCATCGTTGCCATCATCATGTTCAATAGCGTCAATTCTTCTCTTCAACTGTTCTCTTGTTGGATAAAACCAACCACCCATTTTTTTACTATTTTTACATTTATGATTTTTACATCTGACCTTCAACTTTTTAGTATTTTCATCTTCTACTAATTCTTCAACTTTCATAAAAGTTGGATATTTTTTTCTATAATACTCTAAAGCAAAATATTCATTTCTCGATTGTGATAAATTTTCTTTATGTTCTTCAGTTAATTTTTTATCTTTACACCAAGGTGTTTGTCCAACATGGCTTTCTGACATTTTTTTCAAAGTTTTTTTTGAATAAACATCAGTTTTGCCCTTATTCCAAGGTGTTCTCCCCTTACTTTTCTCTCCAATTTTTCGTTTATGTTCTTCAGTTAATTTTTTATCTTTACACCAAGGTGTTTGTCCAACATGGCTTTCTGACATTTTTTTCAAAGTTTTTTTTGAATAAACATCAGTTTTGCCCTTATTCCAAGGCGCCGTCTTAACAGCAGGACATGTTTGATAATGTTCAGAACAACACCATTTACTCATTCCTTTTCTTGGAGGAAATTTGGCTTCTTGCCCACAACCATACTCACATTTCATAAATCACAAGAACCATTCGCACACTGAACATCTTTTTCTGTACGTATCATTTCAAAGCCTCCATCATTTTTCAGATATTCTCTTGCTTCTTTTTCACTCACTCTATTTAAAGGTTGTCCATCACGGCATCCATCCCTATAAACTGTCACGCCCTTTAAATCAGTTATATATTCCAACAACAAGGCGCTCAATTCATCATCAGTTGTATCCTGAGGTAAATTGATTGTCTTTGAAACGGACCCGTCAGTGAATTTTTGGAGTGCAACCTGGACCTCGAAATGGTCTGTAGGTGACAAATCAAAGGCGTCCACATACCATTCAGGAATATCTTCTCCTGATCGTAATAGTTTTTCGTAGATTGGATGAATATACATTCTGTCGCCAACACGATCATGGCGCATATATGCTTTAGCAAATAGCGGTTCCCCACTACCAGTAAATTCTGTTAAAAGAGAGATCGTACCGTTTGGTGCAAGTGCCATCAATGTAGTATTTCTAATGCCAAAATTCTTGATGTCTGTTCTAATACTCGCGGGGAGTTTTCTAACAAATGAGGCTTTCTTATGTTGGATAGGGTCAAATGCTGGAAAGGAACCTTTTTCAGCGGCGAGTTCTATAGAGGCAGTATAACAAGCATTCCTAATAAATTGCATCAATCTTTCAATTTCTGCAGTTGCTCGCAAACTTCCATAACGTAGTTTTTTAGCAAATAAATATTCGGCTAATCCAAGAATACCTACTCCTATTCTTCTTGATTTATGAGCATTGATATCAATCTCTTTCAACGTATATTTATTGACATCAATAACATTGTCCAAAAAACGAACTGCTAACTTGATTGTCTTTTCAAGTTTTTGCCAGTTTGTGTTGACTGTACCTGTAATAAAGTTTGGTAAAACCAATGAACCTAAATCACAAACACCGTATGGTCCAAGTGTTGTTTCTCCGCATGGGTTAGTCCCCAACACAGGTTCGAAATAGTAGGAGTTATTCTTAGAAAAATTATCCCAGTTAATCAAACCAGGTTCTGCACATTGAACCATATTTGAGACAATTTTATTCCAAATAGTTCGTGCTTTAATCTTACCATAGCTTCTTTGTTTGAATTTAAATTCCCAATCCTTATCTGCCTCTACTGCTTCAAGAAATTTTCCATTTACAGATACAGATATATTAAAATGTGTAATCCTCCCATCTACTAATTTTGCATCAATAAAATCCATTACTTCTGGATGTGTTACATCAACTTGAGCAAGACCTGCTGCGCGTCGACTTCCCCCACTCTCTATTGTATCTGCTACAGCGTCTGTTGCTTGGATAAAACTAACAAGTCCTGAAGACTCCCCACCTTTACCCATTATATTATCACCAGCAGGTCTCAAAGGACTAAAATTTACACCAACTCCACCACCCTCTGACCATAAGATCAGGGAATCTTTTATCAACTGACCTATTTCTTCAATGCTATCACCAACCGGGAGATGATAACAGTTAAACAACGACCCTCTTGGTCTCCCACAATTTCTTAAGATTCTACCTCCTGGTAGAAAATCCATGTTATAGATCATTTCATGGAAGGCTTGTATATATTCCTGTCGATTAACTTCTGGTGAAGATACAACACTTGCAACTCTAAGAGAACACGAGTCCCAATCTTCCCCTTCCATATAGTATCTACTTGTTGCAACTTTGATAGCATTGTCCGTCATTTTGGTTCTTTTCATGTATTAATTCTCCTCAAGCTCGCTAATTTGTATTTTGTTCTTATCATTCAGAATAGTTTCTAATTATTTCAGATTCATACTTTACTCCATATCGCCCGTTTCTTTTTCGACTTCTTCCTCACCTTCTTCCATAGAATCGTCGTGCTCATCATCGATTTCTGAAAGTAAAGTCTCTAGTTCTCCGATATGCACCTTTTCTTCTTGAGCTATATCTAATAACACTTCTTTAACATTCTCATTTGTGCAAAAGTGTGCCATGTTTTCATATAAATTTGCAGCATCATATTCAGCCACAATCGCTAATCTTAACATTTGCATTTCTTTTTGTGGAGATGGTAATTGTACTACAGATTGTAATTCAATAAACAGTTCCATTAAGGATTGTTTCATTTCATTTATTTGATTCATGATAATTTTCCTTTAAACAACATATAATGTTGTTGTTTATATTTTCCACCCCTTGCTACTCCAGTATTTACCATATGATATAATCCTTTAAGTTTCTTACCCCGCAGTGTAATAGCTATATGAGCAGGTGCATATTTTTCAATAATACAAACTCCCTCATCGAATACTTTTAACGTTCCGCCACCATATTCTCCCTTCGGGATTTCTCCAACAAAAAGAGCTTCCTTATCAGAATGTGAATGAGTTTTTATTGCTAACACTTTCGTGCCTGGGGTTAACGGAACACCTTTTGGTACAGCAAACGAATCCCATTTATCTTTAGCAACTCGAAATCTCAAATCTTGATGTTTACCTGCTCTTAACGCTTGGTGATCATGAACAACAAATTGAGTTTTCATTCCATCAAGTTTCATATAACACCCTTTGTTACTTTATGTAAAGAAACATGCAACACCCTTTTAATCAAAATTTTTGCAGCTTTCCAATTTCCTGTCTTTGCAATTTTGTCCATCAGTCTAGCTTGCTTTGGAGTTGCTTTTTGATAAAATCGCACCATTTCCTCAAAACCTAGATTTCCAACATAAGAAAGCTCTGTTTGAATATATGATAAATAATTATCAATAAACACTTTTCCCCCTATTAGTTAATGCCATCCGAGCAAGACCATATGCATCTGCTAAATTATCATCAGTAAATTCCATACCCCAACGATCTTTAATAGCAGTCATCATTTGATCTTTTTTTGCATGACCGTGGCCTGTTACAAATTTTTTGAGTGTCATGGGTGGTATTATTTTATATTTAACTTCTCTTTCAAGTAAAAACATAAGTATTGAATATAGTAAAGCACATCTTTCAAACAAAGTTGGACTAACCGACATATAAGACAAACCTTCAATATATACAGAATCAAGTCGTACAACATTCGCAATATATTTAACTTGATTAAACACATCCCACACTCTTTGCTCTCCATTTAGATAACAATCTTTATGGGAGGCTATTAATTTTCCTTCAATATATTCACCCCGTTCATCAATAATAACTATTGCATTTCCAGTTAATGATGGGTCTACTCCAACAAAATACTCTCTGGTTCCGTTTCTCTTATAATTCATATAATTTCAATATCCTTTCTTATTTTCGTTATTGAAGGCACGATATCAACGTATCTTAAAAATTTCCATCCTCTTTTCTCAATTATTTGTTGTCGAATTAAATCTTTATTCTTATTTTGATGCCAGTAGCTTCCATCATATTCAATAGCTACTTTTAAGGTTGGTATAGCAATATCAATACTAAAATTCATACACTGATAGTTTAATATAGCATCTGGATATAGTTTCTTAATTATTTGAAACAATTCTACTTGTGGTTTTGATGGGTTTTTTATAAATCTATTACAATACGCTGCTCCACCATTAAGCATATATTGTCTTCTTTTTTCTTTGAAATGTGGATTTTTTGCTTGACCTTTTTTAGTGCCAATACTAACTTTCTGTCTCCATGCAGGATCATTTGAAAATTTTAAAGCGTTAATTTTTTGTTTTTCTTTAAACGATTTTGTTGAACCTGTTTTTCTCAAACTTCTTAACATCTGATTTCTAAGGTCATCATCTTTCCACATTTTTTTATTGCGTTTAATAAGTTCCTTTACTCGAGCAGGATTTTGGCTCCAATTTTTCTTATTTGATTTTCCAATCTGCTTTCTGCGTTTCGGATTAGAAGATGCACACCCATGACTACAATATTTATTATATCCGTTTGTTAATCCAACAAATCTTGTGTGTTTTTTACAATCTGGATTATTACAAATATTTTCTTTATCTTTCTTGAAATATTGGTCATAATATTTTTTAGTAGATATCTTGTGTGTAAATATAACATGTCGACAAAGACCCGAAAGTGATTTGCTTTCAAAATTACAAATTTTACATATATTTTTCATAATAAATTTAATAAATTACCCAAATTCTATTGTCACATTCGGCAGATAAGTTTCTTTTAACCTATCCTCAATTTTATCTTTAAGTTCTTTTCCTTCCTCTAGAATATCAGCAGATATTGGAATATCTCCAAAGGGAGTATGCATTTGACCATCAGCATATTTTTTACGTATCCTTCCCAGCTTAATCATAATATCAGCAAGTGCATACTTACAAAAATACAACTGTAAATCATTTGGAATACCCCTGAAGTCAGGTGGTTGTTGTCTTTCATATTCAACAGTAACATTAGTGCTATTCTGAGGATTGACTGGGGAAATTCGGAGGATGTTGGGGTGCATAAATTCGTAGGTTATATCGTAAGAAGAATGCATCTTTACATCCATAGCCATGCCAACACTCAATGCCCAATCACTTAAACCACCATGACTCATTGCACCTAGAGGCGGATGCCCATGTATCAAATATGCTTCTAAACCCGGATAAACTTCTATTACACTTAAAATTTCAAGACCTTCTGGTTCTTCTAAATAATATTCATTTTGTCTACCAGGAACTTTGTTAATGTCAAGGAGCAGATTGAGGTTCATCTTCTTAACATCAGGAATATAATATGAAAACTCCCTCAACGTATAAGTCTCAACAAATTCAATAAGGTTCTCATCAGTCAGCTCCAGTTGTTGAAATGGAAACCCCAAATGGTCTTTAATGTAATTTAGGACCCGACTTTGATTTAACATATATACCCCTCTTACGTTCCGAAGTATATTGTATCAAGATCCTCCTCTATAATTGAAACATTCATTTTAATTAAAGCATCCTTGATTGCTTGGCAACCTGCTATACTACAATCTTGGATTATTTTATTCACTTGGTTTCGTCTTTTCACCATCTCGATATCACTTGGAACATCTAATTGTCTTGATATCAATTCAAACGAAACTAATTTCATATTATCTGAAATCAATGAATTAGTTCGTTCTTCCTGAATAACACTATTTAGATATTTGTTCGAGATTGGACTATCCGTTGGTCCAAAAATTGGTTGATTGGTTGAAATATTAGTATGCAACTGATCCATTCCGCCAACCATCTTGACAACATCCCCGAGTATATCAGCCGTTCTCTTTGGACCGACTCCTTTTACTCCATCAACATCATCTCCAGGATCTCCCATTATCGACATAGCAAGTGGTATGTATTCATCTGGATAATTTGTCTCTAGTTTCAAACAACCTTTCATCCCTTGTCCTTTTCGAACAATCTTTTTGGATTTAAAAGCCTTTTGAAAAAGATACACATGATCTCCAGTTGTTAAACATTGTAGCAGATCATGATCATTTGAATATACTACGTGAGCTGTTTTATCACTCTTATCAACTAAATTTCTACTCAACAAATAATACGGAATAAAGTCAGCTTCGAGATGATGTAATCTAATCAGCTTCACATTTGGAAGTTTATTACAAGCTCTCTCGGCCAACTGTAAATTCTTTTGATAAACGTCAAAAAACAACTCTCGTTTTTCTCTATCCAGTCCATATAAGTCGTCAGTGCGTCTTGAGATCTTATATTTCTTTCTTATGTTTGTATGATAAATTGAAGTTCCGGATTCAAAAAATATAAATATATTAAGTTTGAGTTGTCGTTTGATAGAATATAATTTATGAAATGCTAGAAATGATATAATTGACGAAAAAATTGCACTATCCGTTGTATTAGATCGTATTGTGCTCTCAATTATATTTAAAATTGAATGCTCCATATACAAAGTTTGAAGATTGTTCTTCAGATCAATATATATGTTTAACGTATCATAATCGCCATAGGAAACTATTTCATCTAACAGAGAATATGTTGGGTAATAACTTAGTATTGATGAGGGATGCATTAGTTCTCCGTATCCAATATAAAATCATGTGTGAGACGAATTGTATCACCAGGTTGTACACTTTTACTAATGTCAAGATCTTGAGATCGTTTAATTCCCATTTCAGGAATTTCAATAGAAACCTGTTCACAGAGCATGGATGTTTCAATAGGGATCTCAGCTTCAAAATGTATCTCTTGAAAATTAATCGGCACTTGAGCAGTACCGACACATAATGTGTCTAGATATAATTTAACTATTGTATGGTGTACTTTTGGCTTCTCTTCCTCTTCAAAAAACCAATCTCGCCAATCACCCCAGAAAGTTTTTCTTGTTTTAATAGTTACCTTTTGGTTGTCTTTGCTCATTTCTACATCAACTGTGGTTGTTTCTTTGTTCAATTTTTGCAAAAAATTCTCCGGAATTTTTTTTAAGGTATCTAACAAATTTCTCAAATGGAGTCACCTCCTCTAAAATGTGTGACTGGCCACCACACCAGTCACACTTTCTCATATCATTACTACCCTCCCATTCGTGGTGGCAGTCATTACATTTAAAATACGGCATTATTCCTCCGAGTCTTCTCCTGTATCAACCAAAGAAGAACGTGTATAGAGGTTTACTTCAATATCAGCAATGGTTGTTGAATATTTATTTGCTGATACATTGGGTTGAACATTATACATTGTAAATGCAATATCTCCATCATGGTCAATAATAAATGGTGTAATAACCATATGTGAAGAACAATTCAAAACCTTATCAGTAACAAGTCCTTCAAGAAACTTGGCATATTGATCACCAGATTGAGTCTTGGTAAAAATTGACGCTTCTTCACCAACCACTTCAACTTGGACAGTGTTAACATTAAAACCGCTGGCAACAATTTTCATCCTGTCAGATATGAAACTAGAAATATCAGCACTTAAAATTCTATCTTCATCATTTAAAGCAAAGATTCCAGCCATTTCTTCTGAGCTGATAAACTTATTATCCATATAATCAGGATCCGGCATCTCAAATTTAAGCATAGAATACTGATCAGAAAAAGAATACCACCCATTTTCTCCTTCTGCCTCCGGAACATTGACAGTGATCTCAACTTCTTGTTCTGAAAACATCTTTAACAAATCTGCTTTTTGTTTCAAACCGGATACTGGAATTGTTATATCACCAACCAAAGGTGTTAAATTCAACTCAAATACAGATGTGTTTTCATTTGCTCGCTGACGAATATATCCTTCACGAATATCAGCATCATTACAATGGTCTCGTAAAATAGAAACACATCTCAAAAATTCCTCAAATTTTTCAGCATCTAAATTAATCGTTTGTTCCATTCCTAATTCTCCTTTCTATTACCCCAATTATCTTTGATTCCATATTGTTTCCAAAGCTTCTTCGCACATTTAAAAACACCAATACCACTCATTCTTCTAAACGTTCCTTCACCTTTAAGATTGATTATCGTTGCTAACAGATTCGGATCCTTTTTCAACACCAACTGTTGAATCATCCTTGCTCTTCTCGGGTTCAATTTTAACCTCCTTCTTCTTCGCTTTCTTCGCTTTCTTTTTTAGTGGCTTTTTTACGGTTTCTCTAGACAATGATTGTATAAAATCTTTATCATATTTCTTTACCAATGTTACATAAACAAACTTGTCATCTTTGTTTTCTATTGAACTTGAATAATCTAATGTAACAAAACACCGTTCAGTATTTTCAATAATCTCCATTACTCGTTCAGCAATATGCTTCGTTCCAGAATCTGAGTTTATTGGAATTGAAAATACCATTAGAACTGATTTATCACCTTCATGTTTGTAATTCAACATAAAAAAATTTGCACCCAACAACTTATATACATGGTCATCGGTCGCTGCCTTACAATACAAATTAAAATAATCAATATCTTCAAGATCACCAGAATACTTTAGATCTGTATTAATTATTGTATGGAAAATTTCTTTCATCCTGTCTTGTATCATTTCATTAATTCCTCTCCTATATTATAAACTTTTCTACATCAATTGGCGTATCATTAAAATCTTTACCCAACCGATTATAATAAACAGTCATTGTATCAATTATATGACCGTTATATTTTTTGATTTTTTTATAGTAGTCTAAATCAACATTTCGGTCTGATAAAATATGTACATTTGCTCTAAAGATTGACTCATGTAAAGCAATGCTTTTAACTAGAGCATGATATGATGTTGAAAGACCTGCTGCATATAAACAGCTCTCACTTTTCATACCTGTTATATCAAAAATATGTTCGGAGTATATATCAAATATTCCCTCTGCAAGAACTATATGTGTAGAAAATCTCTTATTACCAGGTAACTTATAATAATCAAGAAACTTAGAATCTTGAACTCTAAGTTTATAATATCGGAAGGATGATTTTGGATCAATATTTCTCAAAATGACAACAGATTTATTCTCTGTCAAAAATCCAACAAAATTAGAATGTAAAAAATCCCTAATTCTAAATAAAGTAGGGTCGATTGGCAGTTGATTAAGTTCAATGAATGAATTTACATCAAAAATTAATCCCTTTATATTTGATATACTTATATTGGCAAATTTTAAACGTTGTTGAATATAACGATATTTATATTGAAATAGAGAAGTATTTAGAGGCGGGATTTTTATTTCTTGAGGTTTAACTATGTTACGTTCAAATTTAAGTTTGTTTTTTATGCTAGCTTTAACACGTTCTTTATTTACAAACTTATCTGGGTCTGCACCATTGATAAATCTTACAAGTTTTGTAATAGTTCCTTTTTGTTCACAGCCAGCATGAAAACAATGAAAAATAGGTGAATCTAAACCAATCCACAAATGATAATGACTTTTGTCTTCACCAGTCTCACACCACGGGCAACGACACACTATATTCTTCGGAGTCGTCTTTATTGGATCACCGAGATGTTCTCGTAAATATTCGACAAAGTTATCTTCGTAAATACCTAACAATCAAGTTCACCATTTCCCTTTTTATTATTGTTACATTTAACGTCTTTTAATTCACCATTAAAATTATTTATTGTTGTTACTGTTTTTAAAACTTGAAAGAACATTTTATCATATACTGTCGCAATTTCTAATGCTGAAGTTTTTCTAATATTCAAATCACGAAGTCTACAATAAACATGTAATGGGTTTAAAACGTGTTGTATATAGAGCGGAAGTCTTGTCATGAGTACCTCATTATTCTTGAGGAAAAATTGTAGCTAAACTTTCCTCCATTTCTTTATCCTCTACTTCATTAGTAATGCCAGTTTTAACTCCCATTCTCATCGCTTCAACCCAATCTACAACACCTCTTCCATTACATTTAGGGCAACCAGCACCTGAACCACCTGTTCCGTTACAACTACTGCAAATAGCAAACTCGTTATTATCTCGAAAATCAATATATCCTGTGCCTCTACAAACTGGACAATATTCCCCATTCCAAGAAAAACCTTGTCCATTATTAAGTTTAGTAGTTCCGGATAATCCAGAACCATTACACGCTTTACATTTTACAGATTGTATTTCCATGATTGTAGAATAGTTCTTAAGAAAGTGATGTAATTTATCAGCTTTTTGTTTTTCACTTCTTGTTAATATATTTCCCATCTTACTTTCCCTTCGAAGCTTGTTTATATTGACCAAGTGCTTGTATAACTTTTAAAACCATAGCCATAAAATGCATGCTTGGTACAAGACAATCTTTATGACTATTAGCAGCTTGGTTAATCACAATCTTTGCTGCAACGTTAATATCTTTATTGAAAAACAACTGTGTATAAACACTTCTAAATTCCAAATCATGTTCATTTAAAAGATTGGTGATTACTCCAACAAGTTTGTTAATCTTATGCATCTGACCATTCATAACATGACTGCAAATCTCAACCATCGAACTCACTAAAACACGTTCTGAGGTGAGAACTGATTTTCGATTAACCTTTAATCGGTTCTTAATTGAACATTGTTGTAAGTGGTCAATAATGCGTCTGACGTCGGGATATAACCCATCCACCACAAATTTTAAATCATTCTCTTCAAAATTTACACCTTCTGTATTCAATACATTCTTACAAAAATCAATTACAAAATTCACTGGAATTTGTTTAAAAATATAAGGTGTAAACCTACTTTGGACTGGACCTGGAATCTTTGAAAGATAGTTACATGTGATCATAAAGCGTCCATGCTTAACCTGATACTTCTCAATAACACCACGCAACGCTTTAAATGCAGGATCTGTTAATTGATCTCCCTCATCAATAAATACAAGTCTCCATCGATCTTGGCCTGCTGGTGGTATCTTCAAAAACGGTTCAATAACCTTATCAACAAAATCAATACCACGAGTTTCTTTTGAAGATCCATTAATCTCCAACACATTATCTCGTGGATTACCTAACACACCTTGTTTAGAAGCAATAATTCTTGCAAGGGTGGTTTTCCCACCACCAGGAGGACCGCTAAATAACAAATTTGGAATTTCTTTTGTTTTAATATATCGGTAGAGCTGTTCTTTATAGTCTTCTGGTAAAACTAAATCTTCAAACTTTTTTGGTCTATATTTCTCCACCCATAATGATTGCTCTATCTTCACAAACTTCTCCTTTCTATCATTCTAACATTCAGGTAAATCATGACATGTTGCTAAAAAATGTAACTGTTCTTGATCGCTTATAAATTCTCCAATGATATTTGACTTAATAGAATGTTCAAAAGCATGAATTGCATCATCCCCTGTAACAATATTTGTTAGATTATCAACATAAACAAATAAATCTGTGATAATTACCTCGTTAATCTCTTTAAGCTCTTTTAATGCTAACACAACCTGAGCTGATTCATCAGGTTTTGCTGCAACATGAAATAACAGTTTTACAACTCCTTCTTCAGAGAAACATGAGAGAATCATCATGTTGGTGCATATTATATCAACTCCATCTTTTTCATATTGCTCATGTATATCAACATTCCATGATCTCATTAATTTAGAAATCTTTTTTGTCAAATTTGTCATATACACCATCCTATTTATTTGTTACTTTAAACAAAAAAATAAACAAAAAAGGGAGTTTAAAAAACCTCCCTCTCTATCACCGACATTTCACCGTAACAATGGGAAATATCCTCAATGATAGACCAATAAAAAACATTGAAAGTAAAGTAATGGGTCCGAAGATTACTACAAAGAATGTACCAAAATAATGTGAATTCAATCTCTTCAGAACATATAAAACAATGTAGTTTACGACAATACAAATTGGCCAAGCATATTTTAAAAATTCAATATACTCCATACCGAAGACGAAAACTCCCAACCCAACCAAAGCTGAACTGATGAAGATACAAATAAACACTCTAGTGTCGCTCAACAGTCAAATCTCCTTTCACCAAACTTCCTCTACTGGACTCTCCTTGTACTGCGGCTTCACCCATTCTGTATAAAGCATGACCAGCAACGAAAATGGCTAATCCCCATATCAAGATTGTCCACATAACTCCTCCTTACCAAAAATCTGAAATAATAAATAAGTTTTGTTTTGCTCTAGTTATTGCAGTATATAACCATCGTTTGTAATAGTCATAATCCCAATGCTTAGAGCGTTGCTCAAACAAAACTACATTCGGCCATTCAGATCCTTGACTTCTATGAACAGATATACAATAACCATAATCAAAAAGATCCATGGTGTCATATCCTGTTCGTTTAAGGATAGTTCTTTGTTTTTTCTTTTTTACTTCCTCATAACTACCATCATATGATTCTTTTCCAAAACAATAGTTATGTATTAAAGTTGTATAATAATCACCGTCTAAATCATCCATTGATAAAGTCATTTCATAAACTTGTGGAGCACGACGAGAAAACCAAACTGTTGTCCCCAATTGTCCATTCATAACTTTTGTTGAATGATTATTTTTTAGACAAATTAATCTTTCATCTGGATATGGTTCAGGTAATGTATATTTATACTTTGCTCGAATCATATTGTTGAGATTAACTCTAGTTGCATTAAAACCACACAAAATAATGTAATCATTTGTCCATTGAATACTATTGAATAAATCTTGTGTGCTTCGATGCTTCCAACTAAATTTATATACTTTACTTCCATTTCCAGAATGTTGTCCAAATGGAATACTGCCATTATTTCTGATATCCATTGACAATTTAATTATTGGATTATCAGCAGCTTGACGATGGATTTCTGTTAACACATGATGAGGTTTATTTAAAATGTTGAAGTTATCTCCAATAGGTGGAAGTTGTCCATGATCTCCAACAGCAATTATTGGGACACCAAATGATTTCAAGTCATTCCACAATTCACGATTGACCATAGAAACTTCATCAACAATAATCAAATCTTGTTCAATATCGTTAATCAAATTCCAACCAACTATAACCTGTTGACCGTTTTCATTTGTCCCATAACGAGGTTTATAAATTAGACCATGAATAGTTCCAGCATAGTCTGTGTTTTTGATAGCATCTGCTTCCATCAGACGTTTTCTCAAAACAGAAGAAGCCTTACCAGTAAAACAACAGAAGGCTATTTTAAACCGTTTTGTTTTGAGTGCGCGAATTCGTTTGGCTATCTCTGCGATCAAATATGTTTTTCCGGTTCCTGCATAACCTGCTATTGTTATTGATTGACGTTGTTTCTGTTTGGGTCCATATGAAAACAATTTTTTATCATAAACAACTTGATCGCATATCCTTTCTTGTTCTTCGCTTAAACCCAAGTTTAATCCTCCTTATATGATTCCAGAAACTTTGTGATCTCAACAACCACAGCGCCAAATAGCTTCTTTTGATTTTTAATTTTCTTATTACTAATTTGGCTTTCAACAATGTTTCTTAGTGGTACAAATAGAAGTTCGAAATTTACTTCTTGCCCATCTTGACTTGTTTTAGCCATTGGGCATCTTTCCCCTTTTGGTAGTGGTGGGTGAAACATCCCACACTGTGGACACTCGTAAGCCATTATAACATACTCCTTTCTGTTTTATATTTTGTTCCCTAAACAGAAAAAAGCAACTAATATTTTTGTATTTCCTCAAAATAATCTACATATATTTTTAATAACCCTTCATGATACATTGTTTGAAGTTCGAGTTTTTCAATTTCAGATTCTAGCTCCGTGCAATATTCATCATTAATTCCAAGCTCGAACTTTACACTTAGTGAATCTGCTCCCAATTCACCGTAAATAATGAATAATGTAATCACGATAGCCAGTAACCATTTCATAATATTCTCCTTACAAAAAGATTAGTTTAAGTATAGACAACCACCCCCAAATCCAAGGTATAATAAATATACACACTAGGATAAGGAGGATACAGGAACAAAATACGTTTTCTTTTACATCTGCCCAATCATCTGAAGTCCAACCAAAAAGCTCATAAACTAATTCTTCCATTGCGCCTCCTTTTAGATTTTGTTCATAGTGTGTAGAAATACTTCCTAACAAATTTCTTAGTAAATAATATATATAGCGTTGTGTTCCATAAGATATTTTTTTATGAACGCGTAACATAATAATGGAGTAATATTGAATATTATGAAAGGAGTTTTTGAATGTACACTGAGGTTATTATTGAAAGAGGAATCAACAATTGTTTTACACCGTCGAAGGAATGGACTCTGAATTGTTACAAGGTTATGGATCTGGTTGCTACAAAAACAAGGGATAAATTTAAAAAGTGGGCATCTACCAACGGTAATAAATGTAAAGACATATCTACAAAATTACCATACCTTTGTAATCCAGAATATGTTACTAATTTTGAATCATCTGAAGTTTTACAAAATATTTATAAAAAAGGAGTTGTGTTAACACTCAGAGACTTTGCTTTATTTCCAGCTACTAAACATTTGAATTCTAAAGAAATTCAAAGAACATTAACTTTAATTTCAAATTATCAGTTTACTGGTAAATATAGAATCATGACTTTAGTTAATGAAAAATATAAGTTTCAACATTTTATAGATATTGAAAATGATTTTATTTGTAACTTATCTTTAATAGATAAAACATATACTCTAAAATTTGAATCTATTCTTGGGAGTTTATTTCTTCATAACGTTTATGCTGGTGCCGTCTCAGTCTTACCAGATTATATTTTTGATAAATTATACAACCTGCCAAAATACCCGTCTTTATTTTTTAGAAAATATCTTCTACATCTAAATCATATAATATATCCAAAAATTGATTTACATGATGTTAGAAAAAAACTAAACTTAACTACTCCTGGTTGGAATAAACAATTTAAAGAATGGTTAAAAATTCTTGAAAACAGTGGTTTAATTTCAATACGCAGATTACAAGAATCTTGTGGTAATATTTGGGTCCAATGTAGACGTTGTAATGTTCAAGAAAACAAACGTTTGAAAAAGGATTACGAAAATCAAGAGAAAGAGAAAGCTATACAGATAATTGATCCAGGTAAGAAGGCTCGAGATAAAATTGATCAAAAAATTAAAGATTATGCAGAAGGAAAGATTTCAATTTTAAAACCATTTGTTGGAGATGTGAAAATATAATGTTTACTTTTTTGATATTGAATTTGAAAAAGTTATATTTAATTTCCTTTTTAAATATTTGAATTTCTTGTGATCTTAAAATTAACTCTTTATTCAATAAAATTAACCAATTAATTTTGCCATAGTCTATAGTCTAAAGACTATAGACATATAGACTATTACATCATATATGACGTTATTTAATATATAAGAAAGTTTTATAACTATGTTAAAAAAGAAAAGAAGAAATATACTACTCCAACCCTTACGTCCACCACTACTCCATCCGGCGCTTGGGCGCCTTGGCGTAGGGTTTCCGTCTTCTTAAAAAGAAAATTTTATTTGTCTAAGTAACATATTTAAAATAGAACTATTCATTAAGAAAGGAGATTTTCAAAGATGAGTTATGACGAGAATAGAACATGGATTAATCGTCAATTATTTTATCACGAAGATAAGATCTACAACACAGGTGGTTCACTTTCAGTGGACATTACTACGTCAACTGCTGATGGTAAAACATTCAACCCACCAAAACTTTATCTACGTCTTAGAAATCTAGATGGAAGAAATAGAAATTTCAGTTTAGATTTTGCAGGTGTTGATGATTTACTTCAATCTCTTGTTAAAGCAAATTTCAAAAACCCAGATCTTGTTTGCCAACAAGGAGAAAATAACGCTATAACAAAACGTGGGTATAACATCCAGTTACATGTAGTAGCAAGCGTTGGTGATGATGGAAATCAAATAGTAGTTTTGTCACTAATAATTAATGAATCAGATCAAGGTAAAATTGCGATTCCGTTTCCAAAATTTACAATATTATGTAAAGTTCTGAATGTATTTCAAAATAATTTCTGGACAATATATACAGATCTTCAAAGAGATTATCAAAATAATTTACATACAGAATTACTCAATGGAATCAAAACAAGCATTCAAAAATTACCAAGTTATTTGAGCAACCCTACCGTAAACAATCAAGTGACAGTAGAGCCAGATACGTCTGAACAAGAAACTTCAAAAGACTCAATGGAGATGTTGAAAGATTTTAGTCAGTTTGAACAAGAAGTATCTCCAACAATTCCAGAAGTAGAGCATATGTCAATGGAGTTTGAAACTGGTGTGTCGGATAAACCAGTTGTTCAAGAGATCAAAAGTGTTTTCTTTGAGAAGATTCTTGATAACAAAGTTGAAAATTTCATTAATTTAATCGAAACAATTTATCATGATCCAAAGTGGCCAACAGAAGCATTTATTTCAAATATCAGTGTTAGAATGAATTTGTCGTTTGATGAATTACTTCCTGGACTTTCAGATATTGAACACAAGTCACTTGCTTATTTATCAAAAGTAAATTTCTGGACTGCTTTAAGAGGTTACATTCAACAACAATTAGTAATTCCAAGCGCTGTTGGTATTTTGAGATATAACCCTTCAACACCTCCATCAGTAAACAATATTGAACTAGCATATGATCTTTTGACACTAATTGCTTATGTTCATAGAGTTAGGGAAACAAGAGAATCAAGAGACGCTGATGCTAATAAAAATTTATCAATTGTGTATACAGCGATTCGTTGTTTTCTAGATCCGTTTGTTTTCAGTTTCTTGGTAAAATGTAAACCTGATGTTGTTAAGAATTGTGTTATGACTCGATATCAATATTATAAGGATAAAGGATTTTTTAATCTTCCTGAAGATATACACATTAGTGATATTGAAAAATTTCTTGATAAAATCGGACCAGTTCTTTCTCAAGTTCCTGATGTAAAAGAAGGTCATGATTTTGGTTTTGAAAAAGGGACTTTATTGATACCATACGAGAATAAACACACTATAGAACAAATTATAAATACAATTGTTGACAAAACAGTTAAAATGAGACTTGGGGAAGAAGTTTCGGAAAACCCAACTCATAAGAAGGTTGATCATAAAAAGAAAACCGTAAAATATAATTCAAACATTCATAGAGTTCTTAGTGAAGTTGATTACATTAAGCAAATTCCAGAAAGTGTAAAAGAGAAATTTCTTGAATATGTATCAACGCTTGATGGAAATTTTGACTACACAACAATTCAAATGGAAGAACTTGGTGATGATGTTGTCAAAGCTTTATATGTATGGAATGAAAGTGACAACAAAAAAGAAGCATATTCAACATTTCGATCTAATTTAGAGCAATGTATTATGACCAAGGATTTGATCTTATTGAAGATTAAAGGAGCAGTAAATGAAGATCAAGTAGGTGGTGAAGATAATTTTGATTTTGGAGATATGAATCTAGTATTATAGAAAGGAGAATTACTAATGGCTTTGACACTAGGAAAAGCTCTAGATAGATGCTATCAGTTGAGAGTGCCATTTCTTGATGGTTATTACAACATTGGAGTATTTTTTAATAAAAGATCTAGTTTTTTATTGTTTTCAGTTGATCCAGATTTTCCAAGAAACAAAGTAATTGAACGAACACCAAAAATTACGATGTTTAAGAATCTTGAAAGTTCAAGGTTTTCAGAAACGTTTTTGGAGTTACATAATTATCGTAGTAACAACCTGGATATATTGAATCAATTTCAAACAATACGTCCGGAGTATTTTCATGATGTTAATATTGTTTCAAATGAAACAATTAGTGTAGCAAAAATTGAACTGGATGATAGAACTCTTTACGACACTTTAACAATATATGGTTTGTGTCTAACAGCTTATACAAATGAGTTTTTGTTTTTGATTGCTGAAAGACAAAACATTGTAAGGAAATTACAAAAGAAGATTGTTAGAACTACAGCTATGCAAATAGCAACTACACCAGGAATCGCCTTACTGGATGACTTCTATAAAGAAAAGTTAGAATCAAAAAGATTACATGAACCCAAAGCAATAATTCCATCAGAAGAAAAAGAGGTTATTAAGTTAAATGGCGACTCGGAGGAATAAATATGTCTTCTGACGCTAACAAGACAGAACATCGTTATCACTATCACTTTATTCATAATGTATTTGGAAATTTTTTCAAAGATGTTCTGGATTATTTTGCTGATTATTTGTATCCAAGATTCGACTGGACCGTCGTTGGCACATATGAAAAAGCTGTAGAATATATTACTAAAGAAAATAAGCAGGGACGTGAAGCAGATATGCCTAATGTCCCTGCTCTTATTTTAAATCCAACTGGAGAATTCAATACAGCGGATGCTTCTGCAGGTGGTAAACAACTTTGGAGATTTCCTAATTTAGCACCAGGTCTTGCAAATTTACTTTTTGAACCAATTTTTAATGATGGTAATGTTGAAGTAAATGTTTGTTTTGCAAGATACAAGGGCGACATAGAACTCATTATGTTACTTCAGTCATTTTATGAATATTGTGATATGAGAGTTCTAATGCTTCAGATTTTTGGAGGAATGGAAAGATATATTTATCCAACATGGTTTAATAGTTTTATTATATTTGATGATGATGCCTGGAACTATGTATATCAAAATGAAGTAACAGGAGAGAATTATCAAATTGATTGGGAAAGCAATGGAGCATCAACTAGATTAATTAAAACAACAGCTAAAAATGAAAGAGTGTTTCCATGTAGAATAAAACCAATTTTCAAACTTATGTCCTTATCTGATGGTTCAGCTAGATATGGTGGAACGGATAGATTACCTGAATGGAAACTCAACGCGACTCTTGAATATGAAGTTGAGTTTCCCTCATTTATGACATTTAGAGCTGATGCCTTACGCCCTCTTAATGCACCACCTCCAATTATGAATCTGAAATATGGTTCATCATATTCAGCTTATGAAGAATTTGCGCAAGACATCGGGGAGAAAAGACATATAGTATCAGCAGATTCAAAAGAGTATGAAGTAAACAATAGATTCTTTCATCGAATAACAACTTTAGAAGCTGACTCTACATCTGATATACATATTGAATTACCTTTTACAGTTGACACAACAAGTGAGTTAGATAACTTTGTCGTTGTGACAAAATATGGGACTATGTCTTATGGGGATCACTATCAATTTTATAATAATGGTAATACATTGGTTATTTTTACAGGTGATGACAAATCAACATATATTGACAGATTATATACAACGATAAAAGAAAAACAACCAAACGGACTATATGTTTCCAAAAAGGTTCCAACAACAAGATTTAAGAAAGATGTCGATGGTTCGTTTATTGTATCACAAACTGGTCCGTATGTTAAAGATATGCAACCAAGTTATTCACGAACAAACGATAATAGATTTTATAAAGACCCAAAAGGAATGTACGTATATAGAGGAAATCAAGTTTATGAACAACGAACTGAGGATGATTTTGATTTAATTGTTGAAGATCATCATGTTGTGTTCGATTTAGAAGAAGGTGATTTTGTTGAATTCTATACGATCAAACAAATTGCATAAAGGATTAAAATTATGAATATACTAGACAAATACATTAAAGAATTGACAATATCCGATGAGGCAAAAATCAAAAAAAGAATTAACGTCGCGTGCGGATTAATTGTGAAACAAGGAGAAAACGGTGAAATTCTATTACTTCTAATTCAACGAGCTGCTGATGATCATTGGCCATTACATTTTGAATGTCCACGAGGAAAATGTGATAATGGTCCAAATGAGAAATTAATTCCTTGTTTAAAACGAGAGATAAAAGAAGAGACTGGTCTTGATGTAGAACCTATTAAACTCATTGATAAATTTTCATATCTTGCTGATAGAGGAACCAGACAATCTACTCAATATAATTTTCTATGTCATTTGAAAAATCAAAAACAAACTATCAAACTAAGTAAAGAACATGACAATTATCAATGGGTCTCAAGTATTGGTGAGGTTGAATTGATGGTTCAACCGGAATTAAAGAAAACAATTGTTAAAGTATTAAATACTAACGAAAAAATCGTTGATTATCCTGATTCAGAATTATCTGATGAGAAGATCAGAGAACATAATACTAGTTGATGGAGGGTTTCATATGAGTAAAATAAAAGTTGCTGAAGATTTAGTCGATGCTTTTGCAGACGGAGAATATAAACTTTGGTTAGAGTTTAACCACTTTATAGATAGGAAGATAGACACTGTTCTTGAGCTTAATGATTATCAAAAATTCTTTGTAGCAAAATTACAAGCTACTGGAAAGTCTATTGGTCAAATGAATGATGAAGAAAAGAAAGAATTTTTTACAGGGGTAAAGAAAGGCTGGGCAGCTGAAAAAAATAAAAAATAGTCCGAAAGGTTGTGAACAATGGAAGGTTTTGAATATCATAAACCGCAGTATAGAGGCAAGCCAATTCCTGGTTTAGTAATGCGTCAGTTTGGGAATTTACACAAAAAATTAAAACATGTTAAATATATAGATGAATTGCGCGCGGATCCACCCAACATTGTAATAGCAGAGGCAGTTAGAAATGCCTCTTTCACACAAAACTTTTTTGAAAAACAATTTCTTGTAAAGAAGCAAAAATATGTTATGAATGTTGGTGTTTATCAACAATTATGGTTTGATCCAATAAGAAAACATAAAGTTCTTAAACCATGTTCTGTTAAATTTGCAAACATATATCGTCCATATATTGGATATGATTTAACGGATAAAACTATTCTTGTTACTAGAACAGGAGGTATTGGTGACCTCATGTTTATTCAACCAAACCTCCGTTATCTCAAAGAAAAATATCCTACCTGTCACATTATTTTCGCATGTGGACCTCAGTATCATGCTATGGTTGAAACATGGGACTGTATTGATGAACTTTTAACTCTACCGTTTTCATTCAGCGCATTAATAAAAGCAGATTATCATGCTGTATTTGAAGGTGTGATTGAGCGTTGTGAAGAAGCGAAGACAGAGAATGCATACAATCTATTTTCAAGGTGGTTGGGGTTAGATTTACCCAACAAACTTCTCATACCACAACAAGAACCGAAACCAGATAAAGTTGAAGCTTGTAAATATTGGTTAAAGGATCATAAAATTGATGACTTCATGATAGTTCAATTACGAGCATCATCACCACTAAGAACTCCAAGACCACAGTTTTGGAGAAATTTGTTGATTCCTCTTGTTCAGGAAGGACACACTATTGTTATTACAGATGCACCAACAATGGTTAAAAATTTAGATGACTTTATTGCTACATTGCCTCAAGAAATACAACCCAAAGTTTTTAGTTTTGCTTCTCACTCACCCACCCTTGATTTTTCAATTGCTCTTACATCATTAGCGAAATGTTCCATATCTCCTGATAGTTCGTTTATTCATTTAGCTACGAGTATGGGAATTCCTGCCTTTGGTGTCTACGGAGCATTTACAGGAAATGTTAGATTAACTACATATAAAAATGTAGATTGGATTCAAAGTCCTGCACAGTGTGCGCCGTGTTTTACACATGGTGCAAATCCTTGTAAATATTCTGAGCATGGACATCCGATATGTTATGATTTGATAAATGTAGATGAATGTTTAGACAAAATAAGGGGATTGTTAAATGAAGTTGACACCCGTTTGTAAATATTGTGGTAAAAAAGCAAAACACCAATTTAAAGATAAATCTTGGTGTTGTAGCAAACATCATAATCAATGTCCAACTATGAGAAAAAAACGTACAGGTGAAAATCACCCTTTATTTGGAAAAAAACATTCAAAAGAAACAATTAAAAAAATGAGTCAAGCTAAAAAAGGAAAGACTCCATGGAACAAAGGAAAAACAGGAATATATTCTGAAAAAACTTTAAAAAAATTTTCAGAAGTTAGTAAAAATAAAATAAAATTTACACCTGAAATGCGAGCTAAGTGGAGTCAAGCAAAAACGTTATCTATAGAAGACATTCAACAAAAATATCCATTATTTTCTAAAATTGAAGAAATAAGATATAATCCTGATAATAAAAAAGAAATTCAAACACATTGTAAAAATCATAATTGTAAAAATTCTAAGGAAAAAGGAGGTTGGTTTACTCCAACCAGGGAATCATTTTTTACTAGAATTTATAGAATTGAGCGAGATAATATAGATGGTCTATATTTATATTGCTCTCAAGAATGTAAAAACGAGTGTGTTTTATATGGAAAAACTGACAACCAATTAATACAACCCAAAACAAGTTTGTCTTATACATCTTCAGAATTTCAAACATTTCGACATGTTGTATTAAAACAAGCTAATTATAAATGTGAATACTGTGGTAGTAAAGCAACAATTGTTCATCATTCAAGACCGCAAAAATTAGAACCATTTTTTGTTCTTGATCCAGATTATGGTATAGCATGCTGTGAAAAATGTCATTATAAATATGGTCATAAAGATGAATGTTCAACAGGACAAATAGCTAAAATTATTTGTAAAGGATATTGAATATGATTAAGATCGCAATTTGTGTCCGCAATAGACTGGCGGTGACAAAAAAATGTATTGAAGCTTTATATGAACACACAACAACAGATTTTCATTTATACATATATGATAATCTAACAAATTATAATCAGCAAAAACATTTTGAATACTTCTGGAATTTATATGCAAATAGGATGGTTACTCAAGTCACCTTTAATACAAAAGAGTCTACATTTAATGCTTTTTCAAAGGCGGTTGCATTAAACCAGTTCGGAAGACTTCATGAAGAAGATCCTCAAAAAAATCAATATGAATTCTTACTTTTTCTTGATAATGATATGTTAGTAATGCCTGGTTGGGATGAAATAATTTCTCAAGCATGGAAAGAGATTAAAGAAAAAGGAATGAGTAATGTTAAAGTGATTGGAAGGCATCCGCATGGTGGGGTAAAGTTTATAGATCATCTCAAAGAGAAAATTGCTGGCTATGACGTTGGTGTTGGACAATTGGGAGGCAGTGGTTTTTGGGCAGTCAAACCAGATTTTTATAGAGATATTGGATATCTTGAAATTAAACCTCTGGTTGGGTTAAACAAAAAACACGATCAAAATTACTGGAAACTTCTTAATAAACATGGTAAGAAATATATTATGGTTTTAAAACATGCAAAGCTTGTTGTTGATTCAGGAAGTTATGCTGGCTCAATTTGTAATGTTATTGGATATGGTAAAGATAAAAATAAAATGCAAAAAATTAAATATGAAGATCGAGACAAACAAATAGATAAAATGAGTTTTACTGAATTTTATAAAAGAATGAAGAAATTAACGGGGATGTAAATGGAAAAAATTATACTTGCTGGTCCAATGGTTGGAGAATTTGGGTGGGAGGTGTTACGGTTTGCTCCCCATATTTTATGGGTGAAACATAACAAATACAAAAATCGGGTTAAGTTAGTTGTGTATACTCGACCTGAGAGATTTGATTTGTATGGAAATTCAGCTGATATTTTAGAGCCGTTGGTTATAGAAGGGGATTTCAAAAATTTACAGGCAGATTGTTTTAAGCTTACTGGATTTCCAGACTTACATTATCAAAAATTAGCACAAAAAATAAAACTAAAATATGCTTCTAAATATGAAATTGTTGATCATATATTTCCTACTATAATGAAGAGGCAATACACAGAGAAAGCACAATATAACATACATCAAATGAGATTTAATTTCACTCCTAGATTGAAAAACAGAGAAGTTTTTGATTCTATAATTCCAATAGATAAACCTCTTGTTACATTAGCTCCAAGATTTAGAAAACAAGGTAAAAAGAGAAATTGGCCTCATTGGTTACAGTTATATGATCTAATTTCTACAGATGTTTATTTACAAAAATTTAACTTTATTTTATGTGGCAGAGCACCAGAATATATTTCAGATCCTCAGAAAAGATTTTTTGATATAAATGATATTCCAATTCAAGAAGATACTTCTCTTGTTGGTTTAACGATTGAGGCATTAAGAAGAAGTATTTTAACAGTTGGAAGTCAAAGCGGTATTCCTAACCTCTCGAACTTAATAAGAACACCCACATTGCAATGGGGTCATGAACAACATGCCCATGCAACTAAATATAATGTAAAGAACACACCGACTCAATTTTTACTGGATAAAAAGTATAACTTACCTCCAGAGACTATTGTTAGAGAAATGAAACGAACTCTTAAAAAAAAGGAAAAGTAAAATGAATGTATGGCTAGAGACATTTGGTAGACGTGTAGAACATTTGTTAGTAGTTCTTGAAAGATATCGTATGGCAGGATCATATGGTGGAGAATTAGATCTTGGTGAAATTGGAACATTGTTTAGAGGAGCATATCGAGAAATAACAAAACTCCACTCAGAAAATTTTAATCAAGCAGAGGAAATAAAAAGATTGAAAAAATTGATTCCCGTTGAACCCGTTACTTTGAAAGAGGAAATACATGAGGATTCTATTAAACTCGATTAATTGTGGATTGGGTAATAATGGCGGATCTGCTACGCTGGTTCGATCTGCTAATATTCTTCATCAACTTGGTCATGACGTTATAATAGTGGATACAATAGGTAATCGTCATCTATGGACACCGTTGGAAGCAGGATTTAAAAAAATACATAAAATTGGACATTTTCCTAGCGGTGATGTTGTTATAGCAACTGGATATAATACATGGAATCAGACACTCGATCTTCCAGAACGTTGTGGTAAGAAGTTTGTATGGGTTAGGGGTTGGGAAATTTGGAACGCTCCAGAAGAGAAAATAGTTAAAATACTTTCTGATAGTCGATTTATTAAAATTGTAAACTCTATTTGCTTACAAGAAAAACTAAAACAACATGGAATATCATCACATATAATCAGACCCGGTTATGATTTCGATGAATTATATCCAGAAAATATTAGAGATTCAAAGAATGTTGTACTTGGAGGTATTTTTAATAAGGGTTCTAAAAGAGCAGGTAAAAGAACTGAATGGATCTTTGAGACTGCAAGATTTATAAAGAAAAATTATCCATATGTTAAGTTATTTATGTTTGGTACTGATGGGGTTCCCAATAATGATCTTGTTGATATATTTGTTAAAGAACCAGATATCAAAAGAAAAAATGATTTATACAATCAAATGAGCATATTATTATCACCAACAAAACTTGAGGGTCTCCACATTGTTCCTGCTGAAGCGATGTTAACAGAGTGCTGTGTGGTTGGAACTAATGCTCCAATGAGCGGAATGCAAGATTATCTTATTAACAACGAAACTGGTATCGTTACCGAAAATAATCTTACATCTTTTATAAACGGTGTAGAAGAGTTAGTTATAATGGACGAGATTCGAAATACATTAGGATTAGCTGCAAGAGATAAAATTTTGAGTCTCGGAAGCCGTGAAATGAATATGCAAAGATTCGTTGATCTCTTAAAGGAATTTGTATGAAATTTATCATTCCAGTTGAGAGTATTATTCAAAACGCGGGCGGAGTTATTCTCTATGATCCATTGGAAAATAAGATTATTGAGCAATATGTACATCATAAAAAATGGCGCAGGTCTGGATGGAGAGGTGGTGTTCTATATAAAGATTATTTGATCGCCACGGATTGGCAGGACTTACATTATTTCAATTGGAAAAAATGGAAATATGAGGCCTCCCTTTCTAAGAGTACTTTTAACGATTTACATTATCTGGTTGTTGATAACCATCAGCTCTATATTGTCAATACTGGTCTTGATGCCATCGAAATTATCAACGATCCTCTCAAGCTTGACGGATCTGTCAATATCTTTGTATTTGATCGGATTCGAGGTATGACAAAAAGAGATATTGACCTCAACTATGATTGGAGTAAAGAGTATAAACTAAGACCTCATGTTGCCCATCCTAATTGTTTAGCAATTGAGGGTAGTTATATGTTTACTACATGCTTTGAAAATGAAACTCGAGGAAAGAAAACAGGTCGAGTTGTTGAATTAAATACAGGTCAGACTGTTTTAGAAAATCATAATTGCCATGATGGAAATTTTTATGATGGTGATTTTTACTTATCAGGAACTAGAGAACATCAGATATATGTCCTTTATGAATTAATGGAAAGAAAGTGGCCTGTAAAAATTGACAAGAAAATCAATATTGGAAAACCAGGATGGTGGAGAGGTATGGTTATTGTTGATGACAAAGCATTCATTTTCGCTAGTTATGCATATGGAGAAAATAGTTCATGTAGAATGGCTGTAATTGACTTACAAACACAAAAGACAATTGAAATTAAAACACTTCCTAAACACAACAAATATCAGTGGGACACTATTTACCAGCCACAATTACTGGAGGACTAATGCTCATTCATTCTTATATGACGGATGGTTTTTTTGAGTGGGGGAAATTTTTACTACAAACATTTAAACACTTTCATGGTGAGAAAACTAAATTTGTTTTAACCACCAGAGATTTATCATTGGATCAAATTTCAGAACTACAATCATTATATAAGAATTTGGATATTATTAATGAGAAATTAGATCTTCATGAAATGTGTCGAAAGTCAGGAATTCCAATCAAAAAACTTTTGAAATTTAAACATGAAATTGAGACTGATCATATTAAGAATCAGGGAACAAGAATTTGGAAACAGTTTATCTCAGTTGAAGATCGTTATAGAAATTCTATATATCAAGTGATGCAATTATATCCAAAAGCAAAATATATGTTACACCTTGATATTGATATGTATATTCGTTGTGAATTGGTTAATCTATTTAGTATGATTAAAAAACATGATGTGTGTATTAGATTTCGTTTAGATTCAAAAGACAACAGAAAAGTGTTGGGTAGTGTTATTGGTTTTCGACTTACTCAACCTGTTTTTGAATTTATGCACCGTTGGATACAACATATTGATGCTATTGATATCAAGAGTAAACCAATCGGATATGGTCAGACATCTTTCTATTTAGCCTATTGTGATTTTAAGAAAAAATTAAGATGGGGTGATATTCCACAAGAATATTCCTCTCCACATATGAGACCAACTGACAAGATTTGGAGTGCTAATACACCGAAGGGAAAAACAGAAAATCTTCGAGTGTATAGAGAAGACTTTGAAAGGAAGTTCAAATGAAAAATGTTTGTACAGAAACTGGTGATTTAAGTTCTGAAGATATAAGAAATTATTTGAATGAGAGAATTGCTTATTTTAAAAAGAAACGAGATGAAGCTAGAGCAGAAAAAAGTCCAAGTGCTATGTTTCCTCAAATGGAATCGACAGAAGAGCTTCGGTATCTATATTATCTTGAAACATATAAAGCAGTTAAGATTGATATTTTTGGAACGTTAAAAGAGGAAATATAAATGGTTGAAAATATTCTAATTCTCGGTGGAGATGGTTTTTGTGGTTGGCCGACAGCTTTACATTTATCTGAAGCTGGTTATGACGTTACTATTGTTGACAATCTCTCTCGCCGAAAAATTGATGTTGAGCTTGGAGTTGAATCTCTTACGCCGATTAAACCCATAAAAGATCGTTCAGATATTTGGTGGGCACGAACTGGAAAACGAATACGATTTCATGACTTTGACGTCTCTAATCATTATCATAGACTTCTGACGCTTATTGAAGAATTGGAGCCTATTGCAATCGTTCATTTTGCTGAGCAACGAGCAGCTCCTTATTCAATGAAGTCCCCCTTTCATAAGAGATATACAGTCAACAATAATCTAAATGCCACTCACAATGTTCTCAATACAATTGTTGATTCCCGCTTAGACATTCATTTAGTACATCTTGGGACTACTGGATATTATGGATATTCATCAGTAGGAATGAAAATTCCTGAGGGATATCTTCCAGTAAAAGTTGATGTAGATGGAGTAGAGAAAGAATTAGAAATTATGTATCCAGCTAATCCTGGTTCTATTTATCATCTCACAAAATGTCAAGATGCCCTGTTCTTCTCTTACTATAACAAAAATGATGGGGTAAGAATAACTGATCTACATCAAGGAATAGTATATGGAACACAAACTGAACAAACCAAGTATCATGAACACCTTATCAACAGATTTGATTACTGTGGTGATTACGGGACAGTTTTAAATCGTTTTTTAATGCAAGCAGTTGTTGGGCACCCGTTAACGATATATGGAACCGGAGGCCAAACAAGAGCGTTCATTCATATTCAAGATACAGTTAGATGTATAGAATTAGCTATTAAAAATCCACCTCAAACTGGTGAACGAGTTAGGGTATTAAATCAAACTGCCGAGTGTATGAATATCAAAAAATTGGCTCTTACAGTTCAAGAACTATCAGGAGCAGAGATTCGATATTATAAAAACCCAAGATTGGAAGATAATCGAAATGATTTAGCCTTTAAAAACGAAGGACTTAAATCACTTGGGTGGGAACCAATTATGTTGGACGCCTGGTTAATGAGTGAAATTACTGACATAGCACATAAATATCAACATCGATGTGATAAAGAAAAAATAATATGTACATCTATTTGGAAAGATGGACTAGAAATTGATGAATATGGGTCTGAGGAGCCAGTAGAATGAAACAATGGGATATGCTTGTACAACTTCTTAAAGATAAACCACATCTAATCGGAGCAGAAATTGGTGTTTTTAGAGGTGAGTGTGCTTCACAACTACTAAAAAAATTACCTGATTTACAAAGATTATATTGTGTGGATTTATGGAAACACTATCCTGATTTTACAAAGATATTAAAACCAGGTGGTCGATATTTGAATGTTGATTTTGAAGATGTTTTTCAAGAATATCAAAGAGTTGTTGAAATCCCTTATCCGGATCGAGTACAGACACTCAGAATGACTAGTGAACAGGCAACTAAATTTGTGCATGATATGACATTAGATTTTGTTTTTATAGATGCAAATCATGCTTATGAGTATGTTAAACAAGACATTCTTCTATGGTCTCAGAAAGTAAACTTTGGAGGATTGATTGCTGGACATGATTACGGAAAAGATGATATTAAACCTGGGTTTGGTGTGACAAAAGCAGTTGATGAACTTCTACCAAATGCAATTATTGAAAAAGGATTGTGGTATATTTACAAGGAGAAATAAATGATCGTTAAATCATACGTAAATGATATTTGTGATAGAGTTAAAGGCAAACGAGTTTTAGATGTAGGATGTTGTGCCACAACAGCTCAAAATCTATTAAAACGACACAACGTCTTTAAAGAAGCAGCCACTCAAATAATTGGTGTAGATATTAATCGAAAGTTATTAGCATTAGCTCAACAACGAGGAGCAAAGAATCTCTATCACTATGATATGACAATGCCCTCTTCTGGTGTTGACATCGTCAACAAATTTGGTAAATTTGAAAAAATAATTTGCACAGATGTTGTTGAACATGTTGGAAATATTACATCTTTTCTCAATAACTTATACTTTATTTTGGCCGATGGTGGACAGTTATTAATTACCACACCAAACATGAGATCATCAAGATGGTATGCAATGTTTGTAAGAAACAAAGTTAAAATCAATCCAGATCATGTTTGCTGGTATGATATATTTACTTTAGAAAACATTCTGAAAAGATCAAAGTTGAAGGTTGTTGAAACATTATATCATTCTCCAGAAAATCACGATGCGGGTTTTCTCAAATTAGTTCCTCAAGAATGGATGGCTAGACGTCTTTATGTTATTGTGGAGAAAGAATGAAAATTTTAGTGGTCGGTTTTCAACGAAGTGGTACAACATTATTACGCAATGTAGTGGAAAATCATCCAGATGTTCAAAAAATGTTTCATGAAAAATTCTTTTTAAAATTTAATAAAGGTCAACAAAAAAATATGTTGGCTGGTCTCGGAGATCCAGAAGGAACATGGGGTGAGAAAGTTCCTTATTACACAAGAAGAATACGTCGTGGTGTTGGGATGCATATTGAAGAGTATGTAAGGCGTTGGTTTAAGATGTTTAAATCGGAAGCAAGAGTGTTACATATTATTAGACACCCATTAGATGTTGGTTTATCCAGTAAGAAAACTTTTGAAATTGATTTTGATAATGCAGTTAAAACTCATATCCATGTGGTTCCAAGAGTAGTAAATTATTTATCGGATTATGATAATTGTATGCAGATTAAATTTGAAGAGTTAGTATGGATGCCCGCATCCACTGTACAAAAAATATACGAGTTTTGTAAACTTGAACACAATAGCAAAATTGTACAAAAAACAATCAATAAAGGCAACTACAGATTAGGGAGGACAAAGAAACCATCAGGAATAATCAAAGATCGAGCATTTGTATATATCCAAGAGGGAATCAAGTACGAGAAGAATTTGGCTAACGCATTTGAGGTATTGAATACAATACCTGGACCAGAATATGAGGTGACGAAGTGAAGTGGTTAATAACTGGAGGTTGTGGTTTCATAGGGACATCATTGATTAAAAATCTTTTAGAAGAAGGTGGTCATCAGATTCGTGTAATAGATAATCTAACTGTTGGAACATTTAAAGATCTTTCCAAAGTATGTGATTATCATCTACCTGGTAATAGTAATGTTTTTTCTGATGTGGAGGTTGTAGTTAATTCAATAACAGGATATGGTAATGTGTTGAAAGCTGCTGAGGGGTCTGATGTTATTGTTCACCTTGCTGCAATGTCTGGAGTAAGAGAATCTGTCGAGAAACCAAAAGTGTGGTTTGAAAACAATGTAATAGGGACTCATAATGTTTTAGAAGCAGCTAGAGAATGCGGTGTTGGAACAGTTGTTATGGCTTCAAGCGGAGCATGTGTTGGAGATACAGAACCACCTATAACAGAGACAATTTTACCTGAACCGATTTCTCCTTATGGGGCAACAAAAATATGTGGAGAAATGTTAGGACATGCTTATTATCACGCTTATGGAATGAATACAGTATCTCTTAGATTTAGTAATGTTTACGGTCCATTATCAACTCATAAAACTAGTCTGGTCGCGAAGTTTATTAAGTACGCGTTTGAGAATAAATCATTTCCTATTTATGGAGATGGTAAACAGACTAGAGATTTTATTTATACTGAAGATTTAATGGAAGGTATTAAAGCTGCCGTAACTGCGGATGAGTCCGGTGTCTTTCAATTATGTACTGGTGTTGAAACTTCTGTTAATGAGGTTATTAAATTTTTGAGAGATCGTTTGAGAAACTTTGGGTTTAGTCCACAAACATTTAATATGGAAGAACAAGTTGGAGATCTTAAAACTAACTGGGCTGATAATTCTAAAGCTAAAGAAATTCTTGATTGGGAACCAAAAGTAAAACTTGGGGATGGTCTTAGTAATACTATAGATTGGTTTATGGAAGAGCGCAGGAAAAAAATAGACGACCCCGAGTAGGAGTCGTCTATTGTTATGGCGAGTTACCTCACCTAGTGAACTTCACGATTAGCGACTGCGTCAATGCGATCGAGACATCGGCGCACCCACATCTGTACATCGAATATGGCCAGGCAGCATGTTGCTGCGATACCCAGTGATATGTATATGGTGTGAGCGTCAGTCATCTGATTCACCTCCGCGCTGCTAATATTATTTTACTTTCTGGGACATGGTCTTCACGGCATGATAAGCCTGGACCAATTCACCGTCCTGGTAGATTTTGATCTTCACGTCAACACTCGTTCCAACCAGGTCAAACTGGTCAACGGCGTTGAGATAAAGGTAATGAGTCGGACGTCCACTCTCTTCCGTGATTCGCAACTTACCAAGGTAAGTCACGCCTTCAGGAAAGTCATAAGACGTCAGTCGACGACCAATGTAACCCTTACTGGGCAGGTCAAAGTAACCGATTTCGTCAGTGGCCTCAAACGTACGATCACACTCATCGTTCAAGGTCAACACGACCGTGGCATCAGCATCACGGGTAAGCGTCCAGTCAAACTGACCTGTACCCTTAATCCTGATCTGCTTGATTCCAGTGGACCTGTTGTGAAACTGCTGCAGAAGACTAAGATTCAGCTCTTCGTAGTCGGTATCATAGTCGGCGCAGTTGGCCGGATCCGGCTCGTCAATAGCTTCAGTCTTGGCATCATCAATCACATAGGACAGAGAAGCAACAGCCGACTCAGGAGCAGACTCTTCGTCGATAAGATCGTCAGTAGGCTCATCCACAGGCTCGTCAACTGGCTCCGGCTCAACCGGGATATCAGCTTCGGTCCTGATTTCAAACTTCGTGCCATTGATCACAAACTGGTTACTATCGGTCTGACAATTACCCTTACCGGTATAATGACGTTTCTTCCGGTTCTTGCTGTCAGCCCAAAACCGAAGCTCAGTCTCGTCGGCAAAGTATCCACAGTAACGCTCAATACCAACCTCATCGGTATAACCGACGGCGATGTCATGAGCAAAGGATTCAGTAGACTGGTAACCCCAAGGAGTTCCCAACTTGTGAGGGGACTTCTCTACAGACACATACACATGACCTTGGACAAGATAGTTCTGGCCTTTACCACCGGCGTTAACGTTTGAGTTAAAAGTAAACAGGGCGATAGTCAATACGATTGCTGCGATGCTAAACTTTTTCATTTTTCAGCTCCTTTTGTCCTTACTGGACACCATACCACTGAAGGAAGCTTTACAGCTCCCCCGCCTGCCCAAAGCAGACCAGGTATTTATTATGTGCGAAATACACGTGTTAAACATAATCGAAAATTGATTTTCCTTGTTTCTTTAATTGACAGTGATAGACATACAGACGTCGATTGCGATCGTCTACGAACTCTTCTAATACACGAACATCTTCCTCTAGTCGTCTTGTTTGTTCTTCACCCCAAGCAATGACGTGGGGTGAAAGTTGTGATGGAATATGCATTTTACACTCCTTACCAGCGAGTCGCTGCTGTAGACCAACCATCCTTCTCGAGTTCACTCAACTGGTCATAGCGAGTAATTTCATCAATCGAGAAAAGTGTTTCTGTTGGTTTCTTACATTTTGTACATTGCCACAGAGGAACATTATCAAAACCCTTGTTCCTAGATCCAGTATAAAACTGACGAGGTTGGTTACATGTCCGACAGAAACCAATCTCTTTCTCATCCTCAAGATTAAACTCGTCACCAAGTTCTTGTACAACTACAGCAGGCTCAAACTTCTTGCCATAGTCGGTGTCAATTTGTAAGTTCATAACCTGCTCTCCTTTCTAAAAGTATTAATACTTAGTTTATATATTTAGTTCTAACATCCGTTAGAACTGTATCTAATCAAACCAATTATTCCTTTCTCTATTAGTTATTAATATATATAGTGATGCCGTTTTTACGGACGGAATAATTCAACAAAAAACAGCCGGACCAGTGAGGACGTTAAGCTGTTTCCCGCCAATCGTTAGCAATAGCCATTGTTAATGATTGGTCTCCAGAACGGAGAATAGATTGGTAGGTATTATACGAGGCTCACTGGTCCAGCAAATGTTATGCAGCTTGTTGTAATGAAACAGTTCTCATCTGTTCCCAAGTAACTCTTCTTTTATTTGACCAACCCCATTCTTTCCTGCGATCCTTGTTTAACGCATCTTTACATATTTCAAGAACCACATTACATAGTATTGAGTCAAACATCTTAATCAAGGCATCAGACATTTCAGGATCATCTTTCAACTGAGGTCCTTGATCATTATAGAACCTAAAAGCTTTGAATTTCCATGGGGTGGGAAACATCTCACAAAATAAGAAATCCATTACACTCTTATATCGGTTCATATTTTTTCTGCTAGCAACATATTTGAGAGCTTTAATATAATCACCTTCACCAAGTTTTTTCTCCGTTTTTGGGAAAATAGTTTGTGTTGCTCCACCATTAAGTTCAAGACACTGATCAAGTGTTGGTATCATTCTTAATCTAAGCATTTCTTTACTCCTTTCTAAACAATTCTCCATCTGTTGAGTAATATATATAGAAGAACAAATAAAAAAGGAAAAAGGAGTTTTACATATGGGTTATCCTGAACATCCTCAAACTGTTATATTAAAGAATAAATTCTATCCCAAAGGTTTGCGAGAAATAGATGTTTGGGAATATTATCAAAGATTTAAAACCAACATACTCCGTGAAACTATGGATCGTGATATAATGTTAGCAGTCATGGTTGAAGAAAACAAATCCGTTATTGTTAGAAACATAAAAAATCGAACCATCAGACTCAATCCATCTAATTATGATGATATTATTCATGGTAGAGTAATAACAATATATTCAACAATGCGTCAAGCAGAAGATAAAGCCATAATTGATATTGATTGTGATAACTTCAGAAAAGCTCAAGTTGCTGCTCTTGAAACGTTTGAATTTGCTATAACATCTATACCAATCATTAGAACCGCTAAAATAAGGTTTACAGGAAAGGAAGGTTTTCATATAGCTTGCACATTGGGTCGTAAAACAAGTATTGATTCCATCAGATTTTTGTTTAAAAAATTTCTTATGGAATCTGATTTAGCAAAAAAATATACAATTGAACACAAACGAACTAGAGGTATTCCGAACTTAGATTTATCTCCAAATAAATTCAAAGGAGCTTTTACAACAGAATATAGTTTATCTCAAATTGGTTTGAAATGTATGACAATTGACCACGGAAGAGTTTTGTCATTTGATCCCCATCATGCTACAATACAACGGAGTAAGAATTAAATGAAGAGATTGTGGATTTTTAGAAGTAACATTAGAAATTTAGAATATTATCATCACCTTCAAGGTTCATCAAAGTTTCGATTTGGGTGTCATGACTTCTATCTTCAAATGGGAATTTATTATCTTGAAGAAGGGCATTTTGATGAAGTTGTAATATGGAGATTAGAACCGCCAGAGAAAAAGATTACTACTATTTACCCTTACGGCGGTAAGGAGTTCATTCAAAGATTTGTTCCTACATTTGATTTATGTGCTTTATATGATAAACCCGATGTTTCATTTTTTCGAGGCGGATTCAAAGAGTATTGTAATGTAACAAAGAAAATTCATAACATTGGACAGAAATTATACTGCGGCACTGGGCAAAGAGTTACGCCACAATATGGTGGTTTTTACAATAAAATATTAGTTGAAGATAATCGAGATTTAAAAATAATTCCAAATTCTATTCCGTTTTATAAGACAGCTAATGATAAAATTTTCTTCCCAATTGATTGTCCTCAGAAGTATGATATATGCTGGCCAGCCAATTTTACACAAAACAGATATAAGGGTCAGGAGTTCTTTATTAGAAAGATTTCTGAATCTGAATATTTAAAAGGATTAAAAATTATACATACTGGAAATAAACCCGAAGTTGGAAAACAACTTTGTAAAAAATATGGCGTAACGAATATTGAATTTCTAGGTTTGTTAAATCGATCTAAACTTAATAAGAGATTAAATCAAAGCAAATTTGGTCTGGTTTGTTCTAATCAAAGAGATGGATGTCCTAGAATTGTGACTGAGATATTAGCAAGCGGAACTCCGCTTCTTTTAAGAGATACAACTAGATTGCTAGATTACTATAAAACTAATGCAGTTCGACAATTTAACGATAATGATGTTGAGGAAAAAATAAAAGAGGCAATCGAAAATTATGATGAATTTCAAAAGCATATTGATGCAACAAGAGAATTAATAACAATAAAAAATATTTGTGAATTAAACGCCAAAAATTGGGAAGCCTAAACTGCCCAATCTTTTTGAAATTAGTCATTTCTGACTTCGTAAATTTTACCTTCACGTTCTTTCCGAATTCGTCTCATTCGTTTCTCTTTTTCAGAGAGTGTAGTTTTACGAAGGGTTTCAAATTCATTATCAACGTTATCGGTATCAGTTTCTTCATAATCATTAACTCGATGACAGAACCACACAAATATACCGACACCAGCATACCATAATAAGGCACCCATATGTCCTCCTTTCTAAAGCCTTATTTGTTTCAATTTTCCAATGGCAGCTCGGCGTAGTAAATCTATGACTTTCTTGGAGTTAAACCTTGTTTTTTCTTGCATGATGAAAGATTGAGCTCGTTGAAGCATATCAAGTTTATTGTCTATATGATTCCTCCGATTTTGAAGTTTGGTTAATTCAACAGGCTGGTTTTGTATGGCAGGGGAACTTAACTTTGTGACAATTTCCTTTCGTTCTTTTTTGAGCTTCTCCTTGAGTTCTTGTCTTGCTTCTTTACCTCCTAACGCAAGAATTTCAGCTCGCTCTATTTTGGTTCGTAGGTTTCTTTCCTTTCTCTTTAAACGATTGAATTCAATTCTATCATTTAATACCCTTTTGGTTCGCAACGTTCGTTTTGTTGTCTTTAGCTCTTTCTTAAGGGTTTTTAGTTGCTCATTCCTTTCTTGTCTTGCTTGTCGTTTTTGAGATTTCGTTGCAACTGATGCCGGATCCAAACGGATATCTTGATTACCCAGCAACTTATCGATCCATGGACCAGCCCATTTAGTGAAATGATCAAAAGATAAATGAAATCCTTCCGCCAAAAGATTCTCTACATAATGTTTTATCAACATCTCGGGTTTAATGTAGTCTTTCATCGTGCTTACAGCATCAGCCTTATCTATATCATAAAGCAACTGATCAATGTAATCCCAACTACGATACTTGATTTTTGTTTGCTCGATTGAAAGAGACAATGGACCAAACTGAATTACAGCTTCATTGCCTGGATCAATTGGAGTGTTTACAAAGGTTGGCTCATAACCAACTTTCTTAAACTCCACCTGATCTGCGTGAACACCTTCTTCCATAACGGTTTCCATGGCAGTTTTGGTTGATACCCATGCATTCCAACCAGTTGTTGTCATAAAGTAAAACGTGAATCGTTCAGCGAACTCGTCAGCATGCGGCGAATCCATAATCTCAATTACTCGATTTGTTATTCCCATCACACCCTCCTTCCATCTAATTATTTGCAAACAGACTTTTCTAATGAGTAATATATATACAGTTAGAAACTATATATTAAACTACTTATATAATAAGTTTTATAAATGACAAAAAAAATTAAACCGAAAAATTGAGACTCTGCTGCGCAGACTCCCAATTTTTTATTCATTGACAGGGCATGGCTGTTAGGCCTCTTCCCCCGTCTCACTGTTCATGTAATCATACCCTTTACCAGCGGCAAGACCGACACCGGCAGCAGCACCGTACTTGAGAACAGGCTTCCACCATTTGGCAAACTTGTCGGAAACAGAATCCCTGAAACCGCCGAGGAAACGTTTGTCGCTTTTGGTTTTGGCTTTCTTGGCCGGTTTGGCTTTCTTGGCCGTCTTGCCACCGTTTTTGATTTTCTTGTCCATGTCATCCAAACGATCATTGATCTTTTTGAACATACCTTCCATCTTTTTTTCGTCCATGATTAGTACTCCTTTCACGTTGAATTATTTAACAAACCGAAAAAACAATATCCTTTCTCTGGTTAATAATATATATAACAATTGTTTCTATCCCAAATTGAAAATGAGTATTTTTCTTTTTGAATAAGAACAAATAATAAATCAAACGTTAGGTTAAAAGGAGAATTTAGAATGTCTGAAAATTTAGTTATTCTGTTTAGTGGTGGAGCTGATAGTAGGTTAATGGTTGAAATGGCAATTAAAGCAGGTAAGAAACCCTATGGAGTGCTTGTTAATTATGGTCAACTCCACGGTCAAGAATTAGAATCTGCTTCGGCTCAGTTGAACAAATTGCAGATTCCACATCGAGTTGTATCAATCGAGAATCTTGGTGTAAACAGTGGTTTGACTGGAAGTGGTGAGAAGAACGAGACTGGACAAGTTCATGAGATGTACGTGCCAGGTCGTAATACGATGTTCATTAGTATCGCATTTAGCATTGCTGAAAGCATGAATATTGATACTATTTGGATTGGGAGTGATTGGTCAGATCGTCTTGGATTATTTCCTGATTGTTATCAAGAATATTTCGTGCGTGTAAATGAAATGTTAAAATATGGCGGACCGAAAGAAATTAAAGTAGAAGCTCCATTACTTGGTATTTCAAAAGAATTAGCAATAACCTTATTAAAAGGATTTGGAATAAAAGAAGAGGAATATTTTAGCGGATATGGAGATCTATAATGATTTACTGTAACACAACATCTAAAGAAAAAACTCATTTTTTAGCAGGTGTTGAGTTAGTAAAAAGAGCTACTGAACAATTTCATTTAGCTTCTGAAAATTGGCCATACCCATCTAGCATTAGATTTGGAGATCCAACTGATCAATATTATGCAGAGATTTGGGTCAATGGTATGGACTGGCAACATAACTATTGGGTAATTGAAACAGTTAGTTATGAGGAACCTCGAATCGGTCCTCTAATTGTTTTTGATGACCACAATGAAGAATATCTATTTAACAACCATGATTTTGAAGAACTGGTTCGTGGGTTGTTATGGTGCAGAAGAGAAAAGTTATTTAATAATGATCCTAAGATGGGAAGATTTAATGATTCAGTATTTCCATATCTTACATATCATACTGATCGAGTAACAAAACGAAGAATATGGAAAAAAGGGTGTCAGTTGTTTTTGGCAAAGCATTCATTTCAACATGCGTCGCAACCAAGAGTGACATTTTGGTTAAACCCAGAATATACGGAAGGTGGTTAAGTTGAACTTTACAGAATATCAGAAAGCTTGTATTCTAACTGCAAAATATCCTGATATTGGGAGAAACTTTGTTTACCCAACATTAGGTTTAGCAGGAGAAACAGGAGAAGTTGCAGAAAAGATCAAAAAGATTATTCGTGATAATAACGGTGTTGTTGATGGTAGTCGCAGAACCGAACTCAAAAAAGAGTTGGGTGATGTAATGTGGTATATAGCAATGTTGGCAACGGAACTTGATATTAACCTCGAAGACATAGCCATAACGAACATAGAAAAACTAAAAAGTCGAATTGAAAGGAATGTGATTAAAGGTGATGGAGACAATCGCTAATGGATCTTTTCACGTATCTTGATCGACATGTTTACATTGGTTTTTGTTTTATGATTATTGTGTTACCGGCAATGGCTTGGCCAATTACAATTTTGGTCAATAAGTTTTTTATTCTTTTGAGTCGTGTTTTAAGAACAATTAACATTACAACACAAGGTTGGCCGCCTGATCATTTAGATGCTGATGGCGACGCTTATATAACAGATGAATCTGAAGATGAAGACTCAGACGACGAAAGCGAGAAAAAAGGATAATGTATGATTGGGTAGTTATACTTGGTAAAGAATATCTTTGGGCATTTGCCGGTGCAGCTTGTATTGTATTTCGATATGATTGTGAAAAGAAACGACGTTTTTTAACTACACCTAGTGACTACTTTATATTTGGAATGTTTACTGTGTGGATTATAGATATTCTACAAAAGATTCCGATGGGGTGATATGAGAACAAAAAAAGAAATCTTAGAAAAATTTGAAACTCAAATTGATACATACAACGAAATAGTTTTAGAAGTTCTGATTGATATCAGAGATGCATTAGTACAGATATCAGAAGAAGTGAAAAAACCGAATAAAAAAGGAAGTGGACCAAGATGAGCTGGGATGAATATTTTCACGAATTATGTAAAGCGGTAGGGAAGAACACTAAATGTAGATCGCGTCAAATTGGCGCCATACTCGTCAGAGACAAGAGTATTGTTTCAACAGGATATAATGGTCCGCCTCGTGGTGTTATGACGTGTCAAGACCGATGTTTAAATGACGGGTCGTTGATGGATTGTTTAATAGAGAATGGAGTTGATCCTCAGGCTGCATTTGAATCAGGCAAATGTCCAAGACAAATAATTGGATTCAAATCTGGAGAAGGTCTTGAATGGTGTGTTGCTGGTCATGCTGAAAGAAATTGTTTGATTAATGCAGCAAGGAATGGTATTGAGACAAGAGATACTATTATGTATATGGATTGTGGTATTCCTTGTTCTCCATGTCTTGTAGAAATTCTTAATGCTGGTGTTAAAGCAATTGTTGTAACTAAAGTTGAATATTATGATGTATCAGCTGAATATTTAATGATGTCCAGCAACTTAAAATTCAGAGTTTTTGGTGATCGACAATTTCGAAATTATCAAGGAACAACTTTTACAGAAAGGTCAATTCCTCAATGGCATAGAGTTAACGAGCAACCATTGACCAAGTAGGTGAATGATGGGACCAGGAAATTTAACTAGAAATTTATTATTGTTAAAAGTAGTAGGGGATGGCGGTTGGGAATCTCGTAGTAGTTATGGAAGACCAGACGCTTTTAGTTTTTCGAAAACAGCTAGAGAAATCGAGAGAAAAGAGAAAGAAAGGAATTCAAAAATGTACACAAGAGATCACAGAGAAGTACCAGAAGATTTGGATTGGTTTGGAGTTTGGAAAGAGTGGACAAAAAAAGTTCGTGAATATGCCTATGCTTATCCGCTTAATTTTGTAGGATGGATTCTCGGTCTTGCATTTGGTTCTCTTATTTTTCTACGTATCTTGTATAAGTTGATGTTCTAATGTTACAAGAAATTCCGCTTTTAAAAGAGGATATGACACCTGAACATTTTGAGATATGTGATCGAGCCAAAGAAGAATTTCTTAAAATAATCCAGCCAGTCAGATCTGTTGGAGATTTACCGCTTGTTCGAGCAGTACATAGTCAAGCAGATATCTATAGTAAAAAATGGTTGGATTATAATGAAGTAGCATGTGGTTCTGGGTGTGCAACCTGTTGTCATCAACTTGTTCCTTGTATAACAATTGAGATGGAAAACATTGTTGCATATATTACAACCCTTCCTCGTAAACCCCGACGTCTTTTATTAAACAGAGTCAAAAAGAAAGCTCTAAAATTTCATAAACAAACAGAGCAACTTTTTGCCTCGAATAATAACATGGATGCCGTTAAGAAGAAGATTGAAAAAGATAATTTTGGCAATCCGTGTCCGTACTTAAACAAAAGGAAAAAATGTAGTATTTATCCAGTGAGACCAATGATTTGTAGAGCAGCTCGGAGTAAGATTAAATGTGGTCAGGGTATTGAGCCAGAACCTGTTAGAATTGTGTCTGATTATGTTGCATTGGATATACTACAAGATGAAGAAAAGAGAATACATAAAGAAATGCAAATCGTCCCACTAACTATGTGGCCGATAAGCGCTGAATTTGGTGAATTTTTTCTCGGAGGTAGTTTTTAATGGGTGAAATTTGCAGTTATTGCGGCAAAACAGCAACCCACCAATTCAAGAACGGTAAATGGTGTTGTAGTGATAATATATCTAAATGTCAAGCAATAAGGGAGAAATTGCCGTGGAACAAAGGAATGACTGGTGTATATTCAGACGAAGCTTTACAAAAAATGCGGGCATCAAGCACCGGAAAGAAACATACTAAAAAAACAAAAAGAAAAATGTCTTCTCAAAGAAAAGGTATCACACAAACACCATCTCATACAAAAGAAACACGACAAAAAATATCTAGAAAATTAAGAGGCAGAATTCCATGGAATCACCAAAATCTAAAGCAATTACAAAAACGTTATCCCACGTTTGCGAAAGCAGAAGAATTAAGAGAGGATATAAAAACAAAAAAGTTATATGGTCATTGTAAAAATCATAACTGTAAACATTCGAAAGAAAAAGGTGGATGGTTTGAACTAACAAGAGGACAGATTACTGAAAGAATTAGATCTTTAGAACACCCCGATGGCTCTGGTGAGTCTAATTTTTACTGCTCTGAAGAATGTAAAGTAGAATGTCCTTTATATAATTTACATCCGATGAGTATGATTAATAATTCTAGAAAAATGTATACAGACCAAGAATACAATATATGGCGAAGGACATTATTAATAAGAGAAAATAATAAATGTGAATATTGTGGTAAGAAAGCAACAATAGTCCATCATATAAGGCCTCAGAAATTAGAACCATTTTTCTCCCTAGATCCTGATAATGGAGTGGCCTGTTGCTTTCAATGTCATTATAAATATGGTCATGTTGACGAATGCTCGACTACAGAATTAGCGAAAATAATATGTACAGGAGGTTAGAATGGAGATAAAAGAAAGACAAAATGAACCAGGTAAAAAATATGACTATGGTAAAGCTAGATATGATTTAATACCAGGAGACTCTTTAGATCAACTTGTAAAAGTGTATACCTATGGAGCGACAAAATATGCGGATCATAATTGGAGAAAAGGAATGTCATGGAGTCGTTGTTTTGGTGCCATGATGCGTCATTCCTGGCGGTGGTTTCGCGGAGAAAGTCTTGACAAAGAAAGTGGCTGTCATCATTTAGCAATGGCTGCATGGTATTGTATGTCATTAATGTGGTATGAAAAGCATCATCCAGATAAGGATGATCGTTGTAAGGACTTGTTTGACACTGTTGAGGCTGAGGATCTTGGCTTTGAATTTGAAGATGTGATGTTGGAATCAGAACCTACACCAGAAAAAATGAAGGAGTTAAAAGAAAGTGCTATAAGGCTTATGAAGTATATTAAAACAAAGGATAAAAACAGGCAAAAGAAGTCATTTAAAGAAATTCGAGAAAGTAACGGTAATTTGTAAGGAGAATAGTCATGTTAAAAGTATATGTTGCAGGAAGTGTTTATGAAAAAGACTATCGCGCTCAGGTTGCAAGGGAATATTCTGAAGTCCTAAACATTTTTGATCCATTGAAAGAAATTGAGGCTGGAGTTTTAAACGTTGATATCAGTAAGGTTGATGATTTAAAAACAATTCCATTTGGCGATGACGAGATTAAGAAGATTGTTGAGCTTGACAAGGCCGCAATCGATACTTGTGATATTGTTGTTGCTTATGTTAGAAGGTATTCAGCTGGAACAATCATGGAGATACTTCATGCTTGGAATAATCAAACACCTGTTTATTTGATTGTAGAGAAGGATAGTCAATTTGAAAAGGATGTTTGGTTAAAATATCACACAACCAAATTCTTTTATAGTATTAAATCATGTTTTGATTATATAGTTTCGACTCTTGAATACTCCGAATAACTATATATATTATTTATTGAACCACCTCTTTGTCCAGCCTACTTTTATTAGTAGGCTGGGCATATGTTTAACTTTTAAAAACTTTTTTGTTTAGAGGAGAATAGAAATGGCAGGACCAGAAAGTTGTAAATGTGGTAGAGAAACACCTATGGTAACAGTAACTGATGTAGATGGAATGTCCGAATCAGATTTGGAATTTGAAGCAATGTTGGAAGATTGTTTTATGCCTAATCCAAGACAAATTGCAGAGAAATTGATAACTATTAGACAACTGGCTGGTCAACGAATGGGAATAAATGATGATGAATGTAATACAAATCTCATCTCAAAAAATTATAGTCCAATGTTTATTCGAAAATTCAATGCAACAGCTGTAACAAACTGGCCGATTTATATTTCAATGATCTGCGATGAAGATGTAAGTGATATTGACCAAGTTGTTAATGGAGCACTGGACGCTTATCAAGCTGCTGGACTAATTGAAAATAATCTTCAAGCGATGAGAAATTTAACTGGAATTATTTCTGAGACACTTTCAACATATTATGATTCGAAAAAGAAGAATTGTGTTGAAGGAATTGCTGTGACAATATATGTTGATAAGGCGTATATTCAAAGTCTTTCTGGTGATTTCATGAACCATGCGCAATGTAGATCTGAATATACAGCAGCTCTTTTGATGATGACACAAATTTAGGTGTATTTATGAGAATGTCTCAACTACAAACTATGGGGATGCATGATACAGAAGAAAATATTATATGTTGTTATTGTGGTCAAACATTTGACAAGGGCGGTGTGTATTTTGGATTAATAAACATTGCAGTATGTTCAAAGTGTGTAGCTTCAAGAAATCAACCAGATATGTACCCATTTGCTTATGCTCTAGCAGGTGCATATTTAGATGCTCCACAAAGCAAATATACATCTCCTCTAGAATATGTTTCTGACATTCTGCAGAGATTAGAAAAAGATCTGTATTATTGTATTGCCCAAGATCGTTTTATGGCTGAAAAGGAATCTAACAATGGCAACGAGAAAAGAATTGTGGGAATGTGATAAATGTGAAACTCTTCATCCAACAGAAAGTGAAGCAAAGGAATGTGAAGAAAATCATACGTTTGCTGATAAAATGGAAGTTATTGAAGTAAGTCAGTGTACTCAAGATTTTAGATATCCAGATCGTATTCTAGTTTCTGATGGTTCTGGAGATGCGGCTGAGTATGAGTTGCGGGGTGAACATTCTTATGAAGAGTATTATAACAAAGGTGATTATTATTTTGAATGGAACGCCCATAAGGACAAAGATAATGATTAATAGTTTTAGAGGTGAGAATGCGTTCCTTAGTAATTATCATCCAACGGTTGTGGAATATGAAGGAGAAAAATATTCTACAGTTGAACATGCTTATCAGGCAGCAAAAACCTTAGAACTAGACCTGCGACGCCAAATACAACATGCGGACACTCCAGGTAAAGCAAAGGAGCTTGGACAAAAAGTTCCTTTGAGACATGGGTGGCAAGAAGGTCTTAAATTCGACGTAATGCGAGAACTCCTTCATCAGAAGTTTCAAATAGAAAAATACAAAGATCGTTTACTCGCAACTGAGAATCGCTATTTGGAAGAAGGAAACTGGTGGCATGACAACATTTTTGGCAACTGTACATGTATAAAGTGTGAGAATGTGCATGGTGAAAATATGCTTGGGAAATTGTTAATGGAAGTCCGAACTAAACTCCAAGAGGAAGACGAGTAATGCCATACATTGAACAAACAAAACGAGTAAATCTTGATCCAGCTTTAAACATGCTGGCCACGTTTGTTTCTAATGGTGGGGATCTAAATTATTGTTTTTCTATGATGTGTAAACATTTTATTGAGTGTCATGGAGAATCATACCAGAACTATGCAGTTTGTATCTCATCGTTAGAAGCAGCGAAATTGGAGTTGTATAGGCGAAAGGTAGCACCATATGAAGATAAGAAAATTGAAGAAAATGGCGATATTTGATTTAAGGAAGAACAAATAAACAAGGATACATTCTTGCGGGTCTGAGGTAATGGTTACCAAACTGTCTCCAAAACAGTAGGACGGGGTTCGATTCCTCGCAGGCCTGCCATTCTATGGTGCGGTAGTTCAGTCTGGTCAGAACGGTCGACTTATAATCGATTAACGGAAGGTTCAAATCCTCCTCGCACTACCACAGTAAAAGAGAAGGTAACTTAACATATATTTTGAAACTTCCAACGGATTAACCCATGTTCCGAGGTGGCTCAACGGTGAAGCGGCTGGCTGTTAACCAGTGTCTCATGCGGGTTCGAGTCCCGCCCTCGGAGCCAACTTCACTTCATAAGGGGAGGATTGCCTATGAAGAGTCCGTGTAGGGAATGTGATAGACATAAAAAGGAGTTTCCAGATTGTTTGGAAGGTTGCCAAGCTATTGCTGAGTTTCAATCAATGTTTCAATGTGATTGTGCTCCACGATCTCTTGAGCGAGAATCTTTTACTGAGTTTACGGAGTGTCCTATCAACGTAGTATCTCCAGATCCTTCCAAAACAAACTTCAGTCGAAGTCTTTTCATAGAATATTAATAGGCGGGTAGCTCAACGGTAGGGCGCGAGGTTTTGACCCTCGGACATTTGTGGGTTCGACTCCCACCCCGCCTTCCACAATTTTGGGGGCAGTGTATGTCTTCGGACATCAGTTGAATGGGCAGTGGAGTAACTGCTGGCAGAGCCGTTAAATATCCACCCATGGATTTGCAGGAACTCCCACTGTCCCCGAATCTTTTAAAAGAAAGGTATTGGTATGTTCGTTTGTAAAAAATGTGGAAGAATCTGCACATCACAAAGCGGGTTTACAATGCACAAACGAAAGTGTCATAAAATCGTAACAGACAAAAATGGTTATCAATATTACATGGGGAATGAAAGAAAAGAAAAACCTGTTCATAGAGCAGTAGTTGAAACTCAACTAAAAAGAAAACTTTCAACAAATGAAATTGTACATCATAAGAATCAAATTCCTAGTGATAACCAGTTAGAAAATCTTGAAGTAGTTACCAGATCAAAACATATGAAAATACATCGGTCTCTCCTAACAAAACAAGAAATGAAACTTGAACGAGAACGAGCTTTTCAAACTGCTAAGGAAAGAGGAACTAATAGTAGAAAATTAACAAGAAATGATGTTAGAAAAATAAAAGAAAGATTACGAGATGGTGAACTACATTCAGTTTTGTGTAAAGAATATGGTGTTTCTGGAACTGCTATCGCAAGTATTAGTTCTGGTGGTTCATGGAATCATATTGAAGTAAGCGGATTTCAACCCGGAACGAATAGTGTAAAATTTGGTGAGAAGAATTCTAGTGCTAAATTGACTGAGGATCAAGTTATACAAATTAAGAACCGGCTTTCTAATTTTGAAGGATTAAAAACAATCGCAAGAGACTATAATGTTTCTGCAGCCACGGTTTACGATATCAAAACAGGTAGATCGTGGAAACATGTGGAGGTCTGATATGAATAGAGTAATTTTATTAAATGCAGACTACAGTTTCTTGAACACAATCAGTTGGCAAAAGGCGATGTGCCTTATTGAAAAAGGTAAAGTTGAAATTGTCAAAGCTTCAAAAAAGATTATCAAAAGTCTTGAAAATGCGTGGGAGAGAACCGTTCCAAAAGTTCTCCGCCTGGTTCATTTAGTCCGGACAATCTACCGAAGTAAAGTTCCTTTCAGTAAAAGAAATGTTCTCTATCGAGATAATTTCACTTGTCAATATTGTGGTACTAAGAAACAAAAGTTAACTATTGATCACGTAACACCAAGAGGACAAGGTGGAATATCTTCTTGGGAAAACTGCGTGGCTGCTTGTAAACCTTGTAACAATGACAAGGGAAACAGAACACCAAGACAAGCTAAGATGAGATTGCCAAGACGTCCAATTCAACCAACTATTATGGAATTCTTAATGTTGAGAATGAAACGTTTTGGAATCGACGACATTCTGAAAGAGTTAGGGGTATTCTAATGCATAAGGAGAGGTCATCCATGGGGATAACGAGTCTTGAAAACTCGGGCGCCCTGAAAAAGCGTAGCAGGTTCGATTCCTGTCTTCTCCGCCATTTTATTGAATAGGTGAACAATGAATATTGACAATGTGCGAGTCAAAATCACCGAGAAAGAAACAGGAAAAGAAAAAATTTTGAGACCTGGGAAAGATACGTTGATATTATCCGTCATTGCTTCTAAGCCATTGAGATTATTGGATTGGCATGAATATGACATTGAGTTAATAGAATAAGGCGGGGTGTCCGAGTCTGGTTTATGGTGCTGTCTTGGAAAGGCAGTGGGTGTAATAGCCCCACAGGTTCAAATCCTGTTCCCGCCGCCATACGAAAGGAAATTTGAATGGCAGAACAAATAGCATTATTTGACATGGATGATACTCTTGTAGATTTTGACGGGAGAATGCTACAAGATCTATTAGATATTCAAGGACCTGAAGACCCGAAACCAATAACTGTACATGATAAAACAGCTCCGATCTGGTTGCAGCGTCGTAAACATTTGATTATGCAGCAAAGAGGTTGGTGGAGAAATTTACCACCAAAGAAACTCGGTTTTGACATTATGAATGCTGCAGCTCAAATTGGTTTCACCATTAATGTGTTAACAAAAGGACCTACCACAAAACCTCATGCTTGGTTAGAAAAAGTTGAATGGTGTAAGAAACATATTGGCGGAGTCCCTATAACCATAACTGAGAACAAAGGACTGGTCTATGGACGGGTCCTAGTTGATGACTATCCCCTTTATATGGAGGATTGGTTAAAATGGCGTAAACGAGCGTTTGGGATAATGCCAATGACTGAAGGCAACAAAGTTTGGTTTAATAAACACGTATTAAAAACAGACGGCTCAAATATAGAGGACGTCAAAAAAGTTCTCCAAGCCGCGTATGATAGGGAGCCAGGAAAAGAAACTGAATTTCCTGTGGATCTCCTAAAATAAGGAGTAGCAATGAACAAAACTGTCATTCTTCAAAAATTAGAAGCTGCTCAACAACAAATAAATGACGCGATTAGTATGATGAAGAGTGAAGTTGTTGTTGCACCTCCAGAAACAGTATCTGTATCTCAACCTGTTGTAGAAACACCAACACGACAGCCAGAGAAAAGAGCGTTGCTCATTGGAGTAAATAAATATGATCCAGCATTCGATTGTGATTTAAGCGGGTGTGTACAAGATGCTCTAAACATAGACAATATTTTAGTTTCTAAGTTTGATTTTCAAACTCAAAACATAAAATTGATATTTGATTATGAGGCAACAAAATCCAACATTATTAAAGGTTTGGCTAATCTTGTAGATAATGCTATTCCTGGTGATGAACTTGTTATGTCATTTTCTGGTCATGGTTCACAAGTTCCTGATAATAACGCGGATGAAGCAGATGGAATGGATGAAATTATCTGTCCCACAGATCTGAATTTTGACGATCCATTTACTGATGACATTCTTGCCTCCTATTTCAAGAAAGTTCCAGAAGGAGCGCAAATGACATTTATTTGTGATTCTTGTCATAGCGGAACTGTTTCAAGAGCATTATCAAGGATTAATACATTTCAACAACGTAAAATTAGATTTTTAGCGCCTCCACAACATCTGGCAGCTCAGCTTGTTGGGAGAACTAAAATCAAACGATTTGGTCAAAAAGCGACTGTTGGAATTGTTGATCAAAGACACATTCTATTTGCTGGTTGTGCTGAAGATAATTACTCTTATGAAGGTTATTTCAATAATAAAGTTCAAGGAGCTTTTACTTGGAACTTTTGTAAGATGATTAGACAAGATCTAAATAGAACCTGGGCAGAAGCAGAGAAAGAAGTTAATCAAAGGTTAGTTAACTATGGTTATACTCAAATAGCTCAGTTAGTAACGAGAATAGAGAATATGAATTTGAAACTCTTCGGAGGATAGAATGGAATGCAAAATCTTAATCAAACCATTTAAAGATTATCGAGATTGGTTTTTTGATCTTGATTCTGTACTTACAATCAGCGCTAAATTGAATAACGGCACTGAACATATCATAGATCATCTCAAATACTCCTCTTTCTGGGAAGAAATGTGTTTAGATTTTGAAATTACATGTCATGAATTAAAAGAAGTTTTTGAATTTTCTATGGACAGTAATATTCACAACAACGTTAGAAACTTTAGGCAAATATTTAAAGAAAGTCCTTTAGTGACAACTAAACCAGAACAATTATTATGTTTTGAAGTAGTTCATAAAAAAGAAGAAATAGAAGTTGGAGATTTATGGTATCGGCTTAAACTAAAACGGGGGTGAAAAGGTATCGACAGGGATGGAGAAGTAAAGGTTGCGCTCCGCAGTTGGTCAAAAGGCTGCGTTAAAAATTGACTACTTAAACATAACTGCAGACGATTATTATACTGAAGTTAGACTCGCTGCTTAAAGCGGGTTCGTTCAATCCAGAGACTTCTCTCTATCTGGAATTGAGCGTCGACTAGAGAGATGCATCTAGATACGGTGCTGGGACCATTTAGATAAAGATTACCAGCAAACCTCTTTGGGAAGTTCTGCACCACGCCCCCAAAGTTGGAATAGTAGTGCAGATATGAGCGTAGATACTGATATGGAACATCGTTGGACCCGAGTTCGACTCTCGGCACCTCCACCACTTTTAGAATAACGAAAGGAGTTAAAAAATGCCGGCGGCAAACATTGTGCCAACTGAAGTAGGTGAATTGAAAGATTCGTTGTATCAGATTCTTCAGGAATCAACGACTCCAGCAGAACAAGACAAAGATGTGTCATTAACACAAACACTTGGAGTTAGCCTTACAAGCGCCATTAAGAAGGATGGAGTTAACATCATACAGCTTCAAAACCATGTTGATAATCGGCAGTTGGCAGTCAATGTGATTGAAGCTCTGAGGACTGTTGATAGTCTTCACGAAGCACTTTTAACTGGTCAATGTAAAGTGCGACCTGCTCAGATAACTGCAGATCAACAAGAAATTAAAAGACTTCAACAAGAATTGAATGAAGTCCAAACTAAACTCATCACATATGATGGAGATGTACAAGATGGTGAAGTTATCGAAGATGAGACGAATAAATCATCTACTGAAGAAAAATTAGACGATGTATTAGTCGATTTATTTCACCAAGGAATGTTATGGGCAACCTTTCAAGATATGACGAAAAAACGGTATATTGAAATTGCTATTAAGCTTTGTAAAGGTGATCTTAAAAAAGCTTCGTTAGCTCTTGGAGTCAACCCACAATATTTCAAAAAGATTATGGAAAAGATGGATGTTGTAATTCCAGATTAACGAAGTGGCGGAATGGCGTAAACTATGGCAGCCGCGCAAGACCGAGGATCTTGTGAGCATTAGCTCGTGTGGGTTCGAATCCCACTTCCGCCACCATCTCTAAAAGGAGCAACTGGCCTATGCAGAGAGACGTTGTTGAAGAGATGTGTTTTAGGATTGAACATTGTTGGATTGAAGGTGAATTTGACGATGAGTGTTATATTTTCAGAGTAGATCGTCAAAGACACAAACCAGAAGAGAAAAAATATCTTATAGAAGATTGCAAACACTGTGGTGCTGTATTTTCAGTATCGAAAATCACTGTAAGAAATTCGGAATATTTTGTTTGTGAAAAATGTGGTAAAACTCCTAAAGGAGTTCAATGGAGAAGTCCGAACCATCCTGTACACATTAACTGGGAGTGAACATGTGAAATATGTATATTCTGCAGGAGCAATGGGATATTACGGTGAAGGGTATATGTGGCATTATTTATTTGAATTTCCAAAATTTCCCTTTGTCACAAAAACAATAACACTTCACCCCAAAAATGGACATCCGTGGAGAATATGGAGATGGAATAAATCTATATATAACCAAGTAGCTTTACACAATCCCGGATTTCAAATTTGGAAAGAAAAATTTTATAAACCCAATGAAAGAGCAATTGTTTCGATTGCAGGGACCCAAGAAGAAGTTGATTATATAGTCTCCGAGTTAGATAAACTTGAGATTAAAGGAATTGAAATTAACATCTCATGTCCCAATACAAAACTTCGTAAGATACAGATTCATCAAATACCAGAATCAAGACATCCAATTTGGTTAAAAGTTGGAAGTTGTGATTATGAATTCGACGAGAAAATTGAAGACCTTGATCGAATTGAAGGTATTCGATTGAATTCAGTGTGGAAGAAAAGTTGGTTTAGAGATGGTTGGGCAGTTTCTGGAAAAGGTGCTCAGTTTGAAAATTGGTGGTTTTTGAAACACCTCATTAAAAAGGGTTGGAATGTGTCTGGGTGCTCGTTCACAAATATAGACGAACTTAAATACTTAATTAAATTTCTTGGAGTTAGAGAAATAGCTATTGGATCAATCATGTTGATTAAACCTGATCTAGTTGAGAAGATTGAAAAGATTTGTGATGAGATCACTCGAGAGTTAGAAATGGAAGACCAACTCGTCCAACGTATGAGGGAGCAAGATGAAGAAATCTTTGGTTGTGAAAGTATTTGATAATCTGTTGTGGTTTTGGATTAAAATTAAACAAGGATTGTCGTGGTGGTTTAATTATGGACTGGAGTTAAAGAAAAAGTAAACTTAATGGGCGAGTGGTGAAACTGGTAGACACACAAGACTTAAAATCTTGCGGAGCTTGACTCTGTGCGGGTTCAACTCCCGCCTTGCCCACCATTTTTGAAAGGAGAATGAAAGTGGACATTAGCCACAAGCGAATGGAGGACTTTGATCTATTAAAATTTGGGACTGACATTCAAATGTCAGGTATTATGCTTTCTGATAATGATAACACCTATCTGGTTCCTCTTCCCGAACTAGACTTAGACCATTTAGTATGGTTAGAGTTGACGTATGAGGACTGGAAAGCCTTTTTACGACAGAGCGATCTTCAAGAGACAGAAGTTTTGAGTAAAGATGAAACAGGTCTTGTTAAAATCATTCTTCGTAAATCAGCAAGACAAATCGATCAAATGGTGTCATGGCGTGTATACAAACGTGATGGATACAAATGTCGATATTGTGGAAGAGATGATTTACCATTAACAGTTGACCATCTGGTCTTGTGGGAAGATGGTGGACCAAGTATTGAAGAGAATCTTGTTTCAGCATGTCGACGATGTAACAAGACAAGAGGCAATATGAAATATATTGAATGGCTTGATTCTCCGGAATATCAACATTGTTGTAGGAATCTTGACCCTCAAGTATACAAACAGAACATGGCAGTCTTGAGAACACTTGGAGACATTGCAATTCGACTCCATATTCCGAGTAGAGGCGGCAAGGGAAAGAAAAAGAAAGGACGGAGACGATGATGTGTTTAACTGAAACACAACTCAGAGTTGCATTGAAACTTGCAATGATGACAAATGACCAAGATCGAAAAGATGCCATTCGAGTCATACTCGGAGAGATTCCAAGGCTGAACAAAAAGGCTGGGGAGGAAGCAACGGAAGAAGAAATGATTGGTATTCTCCGAAAACTCAGAAAGAATGAACTCCAGGTTATCGGAGATGGAAAACCAACAACGTTTCTTGAGATCGTTGAATTTTATTTACCTCAAATGATGTCAAAAGATGAAATATTCAAACATATAACTGACAACGTCGATCTGTCTCAGTTTAAAAACAAGATGCAAGCAATGGGTCCAATCATGAAGGACCTCAAAGGAAAAGCAGACGGAAATGACGTCAAAGAAGTTTTAATGTCAGCTTGGTGCTAGAGCTGCAACATGACTAAACGAGACAGCAGTATATCGCGCGGTACATTGCTTGAGGGTAGTATGAGTAGATTCTAGCACCTAACTATGCGACTGTGGCGAAACTAGGCATACGCGCTAGACTTAGGATCTAGTGGACGCAAGTCCGTGGAGGTTCAATTCCTCTCAGTCGCACCATTTTATAACAGGTGTTTTAAGGGGTGTTAGCTCGCTTTTTATGGGTTAACACCCCTTTTTACTCCCATTAACGAAAAGTGAAAATGGGTGTTATAACACCCCTTAACCTCGCTTAATGGGGAGTTTAACTCCCATTTTTGAAATTGCTATAATGTGAAATATATTTCCCGTTATAGCCAATTTTGTATGTTAATGTGAAATATATTTCCCATTAGAAAGGACGAATCTATGTTCATGCGAATACTACAGGCTATTGTTCCTGATGATACATGAACTGTTTGTGGAGCGCCAGTTTTGGCGCATAGATTAGAACATGACCCTGTCAAACCAGTTAAAGTTTGGGAGGATGAGTTACCAGATCAATGTTTCAGATGTTTTGCATCTCTTAAATGGAAACGGGAAGAAACAGTTGATTGGCGTGATGAGATTGAACTGGTTAGTTGTACATCAACTAATCCTAATTCAAGATGGGTAAAAGCTTATCAAAAGAAGCAAAATCCAGAAGTAACACAAGAGGAAACTACAAAAGAAAAACCATATCAGTGGGGTGGTGATGAATATGAGTTTGATATTCCTCATCTCAATGATTTTGGTCACTGGATGTAAAAGGAGGACCAATGGAAGAAAAACTACCGGTAGTAGACGAGTGCGAGGGTTGTATCCGAGTTGCTGAAGGGTATTGTTCTGTATATTTATATCCAAAAGCAAAGTGGCGACTCGGAAAATGTAACATGGCTACTCATACAAAAATCGAAGAAGAACAGAAAAATAAAATTCGCGTTGGACAACAAAAACAGAAAAAGAAAGGCAGAAGATAATGGAGCAATCTCATTGGATTGTAGAACCAACTTGTCATAAGTGTAATGGAATTGCGGAAACAATACCTGACGGCCAATTCAAAAAAGTCACAACGTGTTTTGAATGTGGTTGGGTGAGAGTTGAAGAATTGAAATCTTGGGAAGTAACATAAGAATATCAAGATCCTAATTTCTCCAAAGTAAGAATGAAAGCGAGGTAAAAGTGAAATATGTATTGTTAGCGGTATTGTGTATGGGTTTGGTGATGTCTTTGAGTCTTACAGGATGTTCAGTGGAACCTTCAAAAATTGATGGAGACCATGCTATCAAAATGGCAACGGAATTAACTTACTTTAAAGATTCAAGAACTGGATTATGTTTTGCAACTATTGCAAGCAGGAAAACTGGTACAGCCAATCAATCTGGTCTTGGTCTTACTTGTGTTCCTTGTGAAAAGTTAACGAGAGTGAAAGTATACTAGGAGAAGGGAGAAACATAAATGGGCAGTCAGTTATCATTTGCAAGCGATATCGAGAGTAAAGGTTTTACAGAAATCCCGTTAGACCATTCTACGGTAAATTGCAGTCATCCAGGTATGATGTGTTGGGAAAATGTTGAAAAAGGAATGCAAGCTCTTTGTGATGCCAATGGCCATTACATTATTTGGAAAGACCCAGAAGAGCGAGAGACAGCAAAGAAAATGCTGGGCGAAGGCGGTTATAACTGGTCAGGTATTCGAATAAAACAAGGCTGAGTGGCGGAACTGGCAGACGCGCTAGATTCAAAATCTAGTGTCCATTGGGCGTGAGGGTTCGACTCCCTCCTTAGCCACCAAAGGCGGGGTCATCCATGGGGATAACGACTCTCGAAAAGTCGGGCGTCCTAAAAAAGCGTAGCAGGTTCGATTCCTGTTCCCGCCGCCACTGAAAGGAATGTCAATGGGGTTGATAACTACAAAACTAATCAAAACAGTTTACATTCGCGAGAACAGTGGATCTAAAGATGTTCGATATCATTTTGAGAAATATGATGACTTTCTTTATATGCCTGTTCTTCACACATCTTTGTTATTAGAAAATAAAGAACATTTCTGGATTGAATCTTTGTTATATGATACCAGAGCTGAGTTAATTTTAATTCACGATTCAATTAGGGTTTCGTATTGTGAGGATATTCCAGAAACACACTCAAAGATCAAAAAGGATATGAAAAAGAAGGGTTGGAAACTAGTCGAACCCGAGAAACAAACAGAAGTGTAATATTCATTTGTAACAAGAACATAATATAAATAATAGTCGTATGTGGAGGTAGTAATGCAAGCACTCAAATTAAAATCACCGAGATGGTTTAGTGAGAACGCCTGCGCACATACCGGTTATATGGTTCCAGCAACAGATAGTATTGAACCAACAACCCACGAAGGAATCACATCTTAAGATAGTCTGACTTCCTTCTTGGTTAAAGAGGGAAGACAAAACTCCCCTCTATTAGTAAAATCCAATTTTAGGCTCCGTAGTGTTAATCGGTCAACACGATGCCCTGTCACGGCGTTACTGCCGGTTCGAACCCGGTCGGAGCCGCCATAGAAAGAAATCAAAAATGTTTAAATCAACAATAACTAAAATTTGGGACTCACGGTCGGTCACTCAAACAGGAGGAAAGACCATGAGTAAAGAAACAAAAGATCTAGTAAAGAAGTCAGATCCAATGGATGGACTCGTTGCTTTTGATCGTTTTGATGATCTCTTCGACCAGTTCGAAGGACTGTTCGAAACATTTGGTGATGCATTTGGAAGTTTCTTTGATGATGGTTGGGTAACACCACCAGTGACAAAGAAGATATTTAAACGTATGCAGCCAAGATCAACTTTACCCAAAGGCAACATTCGAGAAACTGACACTCAGTACATTGCTGAATTCGCTCTTGCTGGTTTCTCAAAAGATGACATCCATGTTGAACTCAAGGATAATGTATTATTCTTGCAAGCAACGAAAGAAGATCAACAAGAGGAAAAGGGACGATATCTCATGCAAGAAGTCTCTCAAAGGACTTTTAAGAGAGTTATCAAATTCCCTGAGAAAATCAACACCAACGGTGTTGCAGCAGTATTTGAGAACGGTATATTAACACTCACCTTCGAGAAAGAAAAGGTTGAGGTAAGAAAAGGTTCTCTCACAATCGACATCAATTAACATCTATCTGACTGACCGTGAGTCCCTATGTTTAAATTACTTGAGTTGTATTATTGGAAGTTCATGCGGTTATGGTGGCTGGCAATTAGAAATACAATGGTTGCTGGTGTGAGGCCTGAAATGTTTTTATGGTTGTTAGTTATAATGGCATTTTTTTTAACATACAGGTGAGGTGGCCGAGTCGGTAAAGGCGTCAGTTTGCTAAACTGATTGAGTTAACAGCTCTTGCAGGTTCAAATCCTGTCCTCACCGCCACGAAAGGATTCAAATGAGATTTAGGGATCCATGTAAATGGTGTATTATTTCACCAACGTGTCGAGAAGGTTGTGATGAAAATAAAGAATATCATGATACAATCAAACTGATTTGGAATAGAACAGGAGATAAATTCATGAGATTTCTTCCATGGATTTTTCTCGCTGGTATTTGGATCATTGAATGGTTTTGGGGGTGGTAAAGGAGAACTGGCGAAATGAGTGAAAAATACGGTATAAGAGAAAATGAAACTGACAATTTTTGGATAAGGAATTTGTATCTTGGAAGAGATCAAACAGTAGAGTTGGACGAAATTCAATCTAGTAATATTCACTTTGACGTAGAGGACAAAAAAGGAACCAGAAAGTTTATTCTTTCAAGTCAGACTGCAAATGGAATTATCATTCAACTTCTTGATGCTCTTGGAAAAATGGAAGGGTGTGAAGAATTCTTGAGTAGTAAAATGATCTGTGATAAACACCATGATTGGAGAAGTAAGATTGAGTTAGTCTTCAAATATGATAAACCAAAACCTAAGCCAACCAACTGGTGTTTATTTGAAAAACTCTGTGGGTGGTCTCAATGTGAGGTAACACATAAGAAACTCGAAGGAAAACAGTGGTGTCATTTTGAAAAATACATCGCTGACAAAAAACAGGTTGTAGTCAGAACCCATATCACAGAGAAAGTGACAATGGGGATGGGTGGTGAAGAACATTCATGGGATAGTGAGAAAGAAGTTAAACTAACCATTCCTGTTAAAAAGGTCTTCCAAGTGAAGAGACAATGTCCTACTTGTCGGGGAAGTGGAAAAGTTTTTGCTTTACGACAATACTTTACATGTGGGGAATGTAATGGTTCAGGTAGAGTTATTGTAGAACCGCAAGATTATTACAAAAAGGTCACAGCCGAGGTAAAATAATGAGCAAAATGTCAGAGCTTGTAAAGGACAAAGAGTGGCAAGCAGTTAGAAAAAAATTGCTCGGACAGTGGAGTAAGAAACCAGAATGGTGCTGCGCTCAACTCAGGAAATATCTTGGTCCTATACATAAAACAAGTAATGACAAGATCAAGATAACAATGAACTACTTAACCGGGTCTGGTTTTAGAACTGGTAAAATTAAACATCCTTGCATTACAAAGTTAAGATTA